>Ga0316209_1000288_pt1 | contig 98298 bp, 104 predicted proteins | sample 6monopyrite_MG_FD_204945 | JGI IMG/M metagenome (GOLD analysis project Ga0316209, IMG submission 204945) | Microbial mat bacterial communities from mineral coupon in-situ incubated in ocean water Damariscotta River, Maine, United States -... | ecosystem: Environmental > Aquatic > Marine >... | reverse complement strand
TGCCAGGTGATAACGTGAAAATGGACGTTACATTAATAGCCCCGATTGCTATGGAAGAAGGTTTACGTTTCGCGATACGCGAAGGTGGCCGAACTGTAGGTGCGGGTGTTGTAAGTAAGATTGTAGAATAATCTGTACGGCTGTCCTTAATATAAGGACGGCCGTGTTATTTGTTCAAATTTTTAACTACTCACTTATCTTAGAATAGTGTTATTTATAGAGTAATTATTATGGCTTCTAATCAAAAAATTCGTATTCGCTTGAAGTCTTTCGACCATAAGCTGGTTGATCGTTCATGCACTGAAATTGTAGAAACAGCAAAGAGAACAGGTGCTCATGTTTTGGGTCCTATTCCTTTGCCTACAAAGAAAGAGCGTTTCACTGTTTTAACATCTCCGCACGTAAATAAAGATGCTCGTGATCAATACGAATTGCGTACGCATAAGCGTCTTCTAGATATCGTTGATCCAACAGATAAGACAGTAGATGCGCTTATGAAGCTGGATCTTGCGGCAGGTGTAGATGTTCAGATTAAACTGAACTAATAATTACATTTTTTGGTTACTACGTGTGGCCGAGAAAAAAATTCTATGCTAGAATGCGTGATTCACTTGACCCGACTTAAATAGCCGGGTTATTTAATAGAATTACATGAAATGGTTAACGAGGCTGGTTCTTAAGGCTTCATATAATTAATCGGGATGCAGACATGGCTATCGGTTTAGTCGGTAAAAAATGCGGAATGACACGTATCTTCACAGAAGATGGTGTGTCAATTCCAGTTACAGTTGTTGAGGTTACACCTAATCGTGTAACTCAGGTTAAAACTGTAGATGTAGATGGTTACGATGCGGTGCAGGTAACGACAGGTTCTCGTCGTGCGTCTCGTGTTGTTAAGGCTGCTGCAGGTCACTACGCGAAAGCGGGTGTTGAAGCGGGTCGAGGTTTGTGGGAGTTCCGTTTAGATGCGGCTTCTGAATATGAATCTGGTGCCGAGCTGCCTTTAACTATGTTTGAGGCGGGTCAAAAAGTAGATGTGACTGGTAAATCTATAGGTAAAGGTTTTGCTGGTGGTGTTAAGCGTTGGGGTTTTGCAATGCAAGACGCTACGCATGGTAACTCTATCTCTCATCGTGCTCCAGGTTCTATCGGTCAGTGTCAAACGCCTGGTCGTGTATTTAAGGGTAAGAAGATGGCTGGGCACATGGGTGCTAAGCAGCGTACTTCGCAAACACTTGAGCTGGTGCGTGTTGATGAAGAGCGCGGTCTATTGTTGATTAAAGGTTCTGTGCCTGGTTCTAAGGGTGGCGATGTTGTTGTTCGTGCTGCTGTTAAAGCAAAGGTTAAGGGGTAGGTTCTGATGGATCTTCAGTTACATAAAGCAAGTGATAAAGTATCTGTTGCTGATAAGGTATTTGGTAGAGAGTTTAATGAAGGCCTGGTGCACCAGGCGGTAGTTGCTTTTCTAGCGGGTGCTCGTTCAGGTACTAAAGCGCAGAAGAATCGTGCTGCAGTTCGTGGCGGCGGCGCTAAGCCTTGGCGTCAGAAAGGTACAGGTCGTGCTCGAGCTGGTACTAGTCGTAGCCCAATTTGGCGTTCAGGTGGTCAAACATTCGCAGCAACACCGCGAGATCACTCTGTAAAATTGAATAAGAAAATGTACCGTGCAGCGATTAGCTCTATTGTTTCAGAGTTGCTTCGACAGGATCGTTTGTTGGTGGTGGAAGATATCACTATCGATTCGCCTAAAACTAAAAGTTTTGTTACGAAATTAAATGACCTTGAAATGTCTACAGGTTTGATCGTGACTGAAACTGGTGATGAAAATTTATACTTGTCATCGCGCAATATTCCGCATGTTTATATTACAGATGTAGCGGGTATGAGTGCGGTTGATCTGGTTCGTGCAGACAAGGTCTTAATGACTGTGGGTGCTGTTCGTGCTTTAGAGGAGTGGTTGTCATGAAGGCTGAACGTATTCTTCAAGTATTGTTGGCTCCTCATATTTCTGAGAAATCTACAATGGTCGCAGATGCGGCTGCTACTCACGTGTTTAAAGTTGACACGACTGCAACTAAATTAGAAATCAAACAAGCTGTTGAAGAGTTGTTTGAAGTGAAAGTTGCTCAAGTACGAGTATTGAATGTAAAAGGTAAGACTAAGCGATTTGGTCAAAAATTTGGAAAACGTTCTGACTGGCGTAAAGCTTATGTGAAACTGGCTGAAGGCCAGGACATAAACTTTGCTGGTTCAAACTAGAAGGCAATAGACGATGGCAATTGTAAAAACCAAGCCAACTTCTCCAGGGCGTCGTCATGTAGTTAAGGTAGTAAATGCCGATCTACATAAAGGCGCTCCGTATGGACCGTTGTTAGAAAAAAAATCAAAGTCTGGCGGTCGTAATAATGCAGGTCGTATCACTACTCGTCATATTGGTGGTGGTCATAAGCAGCATTATCGAGTGATTGACTTTAAGCGTACTAAAGATGGTATTCCTTCAGTGGTTGAGCGTCTTGAGTATGATCCAAACCGCACGGCATTTATTGCTTTGTTAAAATATGCGGATGGTGAACGTCGTTATATTATTGCACCAAAAGGCGTTAAAGCGGGTGATGCAATATCTTCTGGTTCTACTGCGCCAATTAAAAATGGTAATACATTGCCATTGCGTAATGTTCCTGTTGGTTCGCAAATTCATTGTATAGAAATGAAGCCTGGTAAAGGTGCTCAAATAGCACGTAGTGCTGGGGCATCTGTACAGCTTGTTGCACGAGAAGGTTCATATGTAACCTTGCGTTTACGCTCTGGCGAAATGCGCAAAATCCATGTTGATTGTCGTGCAACAATTGGTGAAGTTAGTAATAGTGAGCATAGTCTTCGTTCACTAGGTAAAGCGGGTGCTAAGCGCTGGCGTGGTGTTCGTCCAACGGTTCGTGGTGTTGCTATGAATCCAGTTGATCATCCACATGGTGGTGGTGAAGGCCGTACTTCTGGTGGTCGTCATCCTGTTTCTCCATGGGGTATGCCTACTAAAGGTAAGAAGACTCGTAGTAATAAGCGTACAGACAATATGATTGTTCGTCGCCGTAACAACCGTAAATAATCGAGGGTTATAAAGTGCCACGTTCATTAAAAAAAGGACCATTTATTGACCATCATTTGATGGCTAAGGTCGAAAAGGCAGTAGAAGAAAATAATCGTCGCCCAATTAAAACATGGTCGCGTCGTTCTACGATTTTCCCTGAAATGGTTGGTCTGACAATAGCAGTACACAACGGTCGTCAACATATTCCCGTTTTAGTTAACGAGAATATGGTAGGTCACAAGTTGGGCGAATTCGCTTTGACTCGTACTTACAGAGGCCATGTTGCTGATAAAAAGTCAAAGAAATAAAGGTAAGGTAATGGAAGTTTTAGCTAAACATCGCTTTGCACGTATTTCGCCTCAGAAAGCTCGCTTAGTAGTTGACCAGATTCGTGGTTTACCTGTTGAGCAGGCATTGAATACTCTGACATTTAGTAATAAGAAAGGCGCGGACATAGTACAAAAAGTACTTGAGTCAGCAATTGCTAATGCCGAGCATAACGAAGGCGCAGATATTGACGAGTTAAAAGTATCTAGTACTTTTGTAGACGAAGGTCCGACAATGAAGCGTATTCAAGCACGCTCAAAAGGTCGTGCTAATAGAATTTTAAAACGCAGTAGCCATATTACGGTTACGGTTTCGGATAGTTAAGAGAGAAGCAGAATGGGCCAAAAAGTACATCCTGTCGGATTCCGACTCGGTATATCCGCAGACTGGAACACTAAGTGGTACGCAAACAGCAAAGATTATTCAGCGTTGCTTGGTGCAGACATTAAAGTTCGTGAGTTTTTGAAAAAGAAGCTTGCTGCGGCAAACGTTAGTCGAATTCAAATCGAGCGACCAACTCGTGCAGCTGTGATTACAATTCACACGGCTCGCCCTGGTGTTGTCATCGGTAAGAAAGGTGCTGATATTGAGGCGTTACGTAAAGACGTATCTAAAATATTAAATCTTCATATTAATAACGTGAAAATTAATATTGAAGAAATACGCAAGCCAGAATTAGATGCGCAATTAGTTGCTGAGAGTATTGCACAGCAATTAGAGCGTCGCGTTATGTTCCGTCGTGCAATGAAGCGTTCAATGCAAAATACAATGCGCATGGGTGGTCAGGGCATAAAAATCCGTGTTGCTGGTCGTTTGAATGGTGCAGAGATCGCACGAAGTGAATGTTACCGCGAAGGACGTGTTCCATTGCATACTTTACGTGCAGACATTGATTACGGTTTTGCTGAGGCCTTGACTACCTACGGTATTTTAGGTGTTAAAGTTTGGATTTATAAAGGTGAAGTCTTCGATTTAGAGCAGAAAAGAAACGCTGCTCAGCAAGATGCTAAACCCAAGAAGTCTGGTAAATAGGGGATAGAAATGCTTCAGCCTAAACGTACAAAATTTAGAAAAGCTTTTAAAGGTCGTAACCGTGGACTTGCTCAAAATGGTAATAAAGTAAGTTTTGGTGAGTTCGGTTTAAAGGCGCTTGCACGTGGTCGTATTACAGCTCGTCAAATTGAAGCTGCACGACGCGCAATGACCAGACACGTAAAACGTACTGGTAAAATCTGGATTCGTATTTTTCCAGATACGCCAATATCTAACAAGCCTCTCGAGGTTCGTATGGGTAAGGGTAAAGGTAACGTGGATCACTATGTTGCTAAAATACAACCAGGTTCAGTTTTGTATGAAATGGAAGGTGTTCCTGAGTCGATAGCTAGAGAGGCTTTTCAGTTGGCAGCAGCTAAATTGCCAATTAAGACAACCTTTGTTATACGGTCGGTGATGTAATGGCTAATGCAATAGAATATAGAGAAAAAGATGAAGCTGGTTTAGTTGAAGAGCTTCTGAATTTACGTAAAGAACAGTTTAACTTGCGCATGCAACGTGGAGCAGGTGAGATGTCTAAGTCTCATTTGTTCAAAAATGTACGTCGTGATATAGCGCGAGTTAAAACTATTCTTGCTGAGAAAAAGCAAGCGGGTGAAGTATAATGACCTCAGAAACGTCACAAAAAACACTTCAAGGTGTTGTTACAAGTAATAAGATGGAAAAGTCGATTACTGTAATGATTGAGCGTCGTGTAAAGCACCCGCTTTACGGCAAAATCATTAAACGCTCTACTAAGCTGAGTGTGCATGATGAAGCCAATGAGTGTGGAGTTGGAGATACTGTTTTAATTGAGCAGTGCGCTCCAGTTTCAAAAACAAAATCGTGGAAACTGGTTTCGGTTGTCGAAAAGTCAACTGCAGTTTAATAAAGATTAATTAGAGATATTTTGGTGCCGTCATGATTCAGATGCAAACCGTTCTCAATGCAGCAGATAACAGTGGGGCTCGCCGCGTACAGTGTATTAAAGTACTAGGTGGTTCACATCGTCGTTATGCTCGTATAGGTGATGTTATTAAAGTTAGCATCAAGGAAGCGATTCCTAGAGGTAAAGTTAAAAAAGGTGAGGTCTACAACGCAGTTGTAGTAAGAACTGCTAAGGGTGTACGTCGCTCTGACGGTTCTGTGATTCGCTTTGATAATAATGCTGCTGTTCTTTTGAATGCGAATTTGCAGCCTATTGGTACACGTATTTTTGGCCCTGTTACTCGCGAGCTACGTAATGAGAAATTTATGAAAATAATTTCTTTAGCTCCAGAAGTGCTGTAAGGGAGTATTGTTATGCAAAGAATTAAAAAAGGTGATGAAGTTATTGTAACTGCGGGTAAAGACAAAGGTCGCCGCGGAAACGTAATGGAAATACTTAAAAACGATCGCATTATGGTTGAAAACATCAATGTGGTTAAAAAGCACGCTAAGCCTAATCCTATGGCTGGAGTTGAAGGCGGTATTATTGAAAAAGAAATGTCTATGGCTATTTCAAATGTAATGCTCTTCAACCCTGCAACAAATAAGGGCGATCGCGTTGGTATAAAAACTTTAGAAGATGGTAAGAAAGTACGTTTCTTTAAGTCTAATAATGAAGTTGTAGACGTTTAGTAGGCGAGCAGAACAATGGCAAGGTTACAAGAAACATACAGAAGCACTATCACAAAGAAGCTAATGGAAGATCAGGGTTATAAAAACCCAATGGATGTTCCTCGCATCGAAAAAATCACACTCAATATGGGTGTTGGTGAAGGTGTATCTGACAAGAAAGTTGTAGAAGCTGCGCGCTCTGATATGGAAAAGATTGCCGGTCAGAAAGCAGTTACTACTATCGCTCGTAAATCTGTAGCATCGTTTAAGCTGCGTGAAGAAGCACCTATTGGCTGCAAAGTTACTTTACGCAAAGAGCAGATGTACGAATTTTTAGATCGTCTGATTAATATTGCGGTTCCACGTATTCGTGACTTCCGCGGTTTAAATGGTAAGTCTTTTGATGGCCGTGGTAATTACAGCATGGGTATAAAAGAGCAGATTATCTTTCCAGAAATTGATTTCGAGAAAATCGATAAAATTCGTGGAATGGATATTACTATTACAACCAGTGCAAAAACAGATGATGAAGCAAAAGCGCTTTTAAAAGCTTTTAACTTCCCATTTAAGAATTAATTTCAGGGTTAAATCATGGCAAAAGTATCAATGATACAGCGCGAAAAAAAGCGCACAAAACTAGTTGAAAGAGACTTTACGAAACGTGAAACGTTAAAAGCGATTCTGAAAGACCCTGAAGCAAGCTATGAAGATAAAATGGAAGCACAGGTAAAAATGCAAAAAATGCCTCGTGATTCTAGCCCAAGTCGTCAGCGTAATCGTTGTTCGATTACTGGACGTCCACATGGATACTACCGTAAGTTTGGTTTGTCACGTATCAAGTTACGTGAAGCTATGATGCGCGGTGATGTACCAGGCCTGACGAAAGCCAGCTGGTAATTTTAATTTTTTTAAGTATTAGAATAAGGTATTAGATTATGAGTATGTCAGATCCAATAGCAGATATGCTAACTCGTATTCGAAATGGTCAGTCCGCTAATAAAGCAGACGTCGCTATGCCTGCATCTAAAACAAAGCAATCAATTGCCCAAGTTCTAAAAGACGAAGGTTATATAACTGATTTTTCTGTTTCTGAAGATGCAAAGCCTGAGCTAACTGTTTCGTTGAAGTATTTTGATGGCAAGTCAGTTATAGAAACAATTAAGCGCATGAGTCGTCCAGGCTTACGTGTTTATAAAAACAAAGACGAATTACCAAAGGTTCTTAATGGCCTGGGTATCGTTATCATATCAACCTCGAAAGGCATGATGACTGATCGTGCTGCACGTGCTGCAGGCATTGGCGGCGAGTTAATCTGCTCAGTAGCATAAGGGGTTAAGATATGTCACGTATTGCAAAAAAACCAATTACAGTTCCATCAGGTATTGATGTAACTATCGCTGGTCAATCTGTAAGTGTTAAGGGTCCTAAGGGTAATCTTGCAATGAATCTACATGATTCTGTATCAATTGCTCAAGATGGTGCTGTTTTAACATTATCACCTTCAATTGCTTCAGCTATGGCTATGACTGGAACTATGCGTTCTTTGGTTAGCAACATGGTTACAGGTGTATCTGAAGGTTACCAAAAGAAACTTCAGTTAATTGGTGTTGGTTACCGTGCGCAAGCACAGGGCAAAAACCTTAATCTATCTTTAGGTTTTTCACACCCAGTTGTATATGCAGCACCAGATGGCATTAGCATAGAAACACCAAGCCAAACTGAAATTTTGGTTAGTGGAGCTGATAAGCAAATGGTTGGTCAAGTGTCTGCTGAAATTCGTGCTTACCGTCCACCAGAGCCTTATAAAGGTAAGGGTGTTCGTTATGCTGATGAGTATGTTGTACGTAAAGAAGCTAAGAAGAAGTAGGTGCTGAGATGAATTCAAAGAAACAAACTCGTATTCGTCGCTCTAAGCGTACTCGTATGAAGATCCGTGAGTTAGGTGCAGTTAGATTAACTATACACCGTACGCCACGTCATATTTATGCACAAGTTTTGTCAGCTGATGGCGCACAGACTTTAGCGTCAGCTTCTACATTAGATGCAGATGTTAAATCTGCAATTAATGGTTCAGGCAACACTGATGCAGCTGCGACTGTAGGTAAACTAATCGCCGAGAAATCTAAAGCCGCAGGTGTTACATCTGTTGCGTTTGATCGCTCTGGTTTTAAATATCATGGTCGTGTTAAAGCTCTGGCTGAAGCAGCTCGTGAAAACGGTCTGCAATTCTAAAGGCAATTATTATGGCAACTCATAAAACAGCACAAAAAGAAAATAAAGACGATTTCATTGAAAAGTTAGTCACTGTAAATCGTGTAGCAAAAGTAGTTAAAGGTGGTCGTCAATTCGGCTTTACTGCACTTACAGTTGTAGGTGATGGTGAAGGTACAGTTGGTATCGGTTACGGCAAGGCAAAAGAAGTTCCAGCTGCAATTCAGAAAGCGATGGATAAAGCACGTAAGAACATGCGTAAAGTGCACCTTAAAGATGACACTCTTCAGCATGCTGTAGTTGGTGAGCACGGTGCAGCTAATGTTTACATGCAACCTGCTTCAGAAGGTACTGGTATTATTGCTGGTGGTGCAATGCGAGCAGTATTTGAAGCTGTTGGTGTTAAAAATGTACTAGCTAAAATTAACGGTACTCGTAACCCTATCAACGTTGTACGCGCAACAATTGACGGTTTAGAGCGTATGCGTTCACCTCAGTCAGTTGCTGCTAAGCGTGGCAAGAAAGTTGAAGAGATATTAGGCTAATCGACATGGCACAGAAAAAGATCAAAGTTACATTAGTAAAAAGTACAATCGGACGTCTTAAGTCACATATTGCATGTGCTAAAGGCCTGGGTTTGCGTCGTACTAATCACTCAGTTGAAGTTATCGATACACCTGAAAACCGTGGGATGATTAATAAAATCTACTACATGGTTAAATCAGAGGAGATTTAAGATGCTATTAAATACTCTTTCACCAGATGCGGGCAGCCGTCAATCTCGTAAACGTGTAGGTCGTGGTATTGGTTGTGGCCAGGGTAAAACTTGTGGCCGTGGTCATAAAGGTCAGAAGTCACGTAACGGTGGTTCACCTAAAGTAGGTTTTGAAGGTGGCCAGATGCCATTGCAGCGCCGTTTACCCAAGGTTGGTTTTAATTCGCGTTCTGCAAAATATAGTGCTGAAGTTCGTTTAGATGAAGTTCAAAAGCTTGCTACAGATACAATATCGCTACAGACGCTTATTGAGGCGAATGTCGTGCCTGCGTTCACGAAGAAAGCAAAGGTTATACTTTCTGGTGAAATCAGTTCTGCAGTAACGCTTCAAGGTGTTAGTGCAACTAAAGGTGCTAAAGCGGCTATTGAAGCTGCAGGCGGCAAAGTTGAAGCTTAAGGGCAATTGATCAATGGCAGTCGACCTAAGTAAGTTGCAGGAACTAAGACAGCGCATCCTCTTTGTAGTGGGTGCGCTGATCGTTTACCGCATCGGAACATTTATTCCAGTACCTGGAGTAAATCCGACGATTATGTCGGCAATATTTGATCAGCAATCTGGAACCATATTGGATGTTTTCAATATGTTCTCAGGTGGTGCACTAGAGCGTATGTCTCTATTTGCACTGGGTGTAATGCCGTACATATCAGCTTCAATCATTATGCAGCTTTTATCGGTTACCGTGCCTAGTCTTGAACAAATGAAGAAAGAAGGTGAGGCAGGGCGCCGCAAGATCACAACTTATACGCGTTACGGTACTGTTGTACTTGCATTGTTTCAGTCTATCGGTGTGGCGAATATGTTATTGGCGCAAACTCACCAGGGTGCACCACTAGTATATATAGATTCAGAGATATCATTCTTTGTTATAGCTGTCGCTTCATTGGTCACAGGTACTGTATTTCTAATGTGGCTAGGTGAGCAGATATCAGAGCGCGGTATTGGTAATGGTATATCAATAATTATATTCGCAGGTATTGTTGCAGGTTTACCATCAGCTATCGGTGGTACTGCGGAGCTAGTACGTACAGGTGAGTTGCACACTTTGACGGCTATCGTATTGTTTATGCTAGCAATATTGGTAACGGCTTTTGTAATATTTGTGGAGCGTGGTCAAAGACGAATCACTGTGAATTATGCAAAAAGACAGCAAGGTCGTAAGATGTATGCTGCACAGAGCAGTCATTTGCCGCTTAAGTTAAATATGGCAGGCGTAATTCCGCCAATATTTGCATCGAGTATTATTCTATTTCCTGCTACACTAGGCGGCTGGTTCGGGCAGTCTCAGGGAATGGAGTGGCTCGCTGATCTTTCGACAACATTGTCACCGGGTCAGCCTGTATATGTAATGTTTTATGCGGCGGCGATTATATTCTTCTGCTTCTTTTATACGGCATTAGTATTTAATAGTAGAGAAACCGCTGATAACCTGAAGAAATCTGGCGCTTTTATTCCGGGTATTCGTCCAGGTGACCAAACAGCAAAGTATATTGATAGCGTGATGACGCGTTTAACGCTAGTCGGCGCTTTATACATAACAGCAGTATGTCTGTTACCAGAGTTTTTAATTTTGTACTGGAATGTGCCATTTTATTTTGGTGGTACGTCATTGTTGATCATTGTAGTTGTCGTTATGGATTTCATGGCTCAAATGCAATCACACATGATGTCACAACAGTATGACGGCTTAATGAAAAAAGCCAACTTTAAGGGATTAGGTAAAGATTCCTAATCTATAACACTGAAGCGAGAGCAGTAATGAAAGTTCGTGCATCTGTAAAAAAGATTTGTAGAAATTGTAAGACTATTAAAAGAAATGGTGTTGTACGTGTGATTTGTAAAGATCCACGTCATAAGCAACGTCAAGGTTGATTTGTAAGCGATATATCGCTAAAATGCCGCGCTTTGCGCGATTCTGGAGACGGATTGAATGGCTCGTATAGCTGGTATTAACGTACCTGATCAAAAACATGCTGTTATAGGTTTAACATACATTTACGGTATAGGACGTACTCGTGCACAGGGTATCTGTGCGGAATGTAAAATTGAACCTTCAACAAAGATAAATGCGCTAAGTGAAGAGCAACTTGAATCACTGCGTACGGAAGTAGGTAAATTCACTGTTGAAGGTGACTTACGCCGGGAAGTATCAATAAGCATCAAGCGTTTGATGGACATGGGTTCAAACCGTGGTATCCGTCATCGTCGTAGTCTACCGTTGCGTGGTCAACGTACTAAGACTAATGCTCGTACTCGTAAAGGGCCTAAACGCCCAATACGTAAATAATTTGGTTATTTAGGTAACATAATGGCAAAACCAACGACTAAAAAGAAAGTAACACGTACGATCACTGATGGTGTTGCGCATATATATGCGTCATTTAATAACACCATCGTAACCATATCTGATCGTCAAGGTAACACCTTGTCTTGGGCTACCGCTGGTGGTTCAGGTTTCCGTGGTTCACGTAAGAGCACACCCTTTGCAGCACAGGTTGCAGCAGAACGTGCCGGTACCCGCGCAAAAGACTACGGTGTTAAAAACCTGGAAGTACTAGTTAAGGGCCCAGGACCAGGACGTGAGTCAGCGGTTCGTTCTCTTAACAACGCAGGTTTTAAAATCACTAATATTAGTGATATTACCCCTATTCCACACAACGGTTGTCGTCCTCCAAAACGACGCCGTGTATAAAGTCGGAGATTAGTCGTGGCTCGTTATTTAGGTCCTAAGTGTAAATTAAGTCGTCGTGAAGGCGTTGATCTTGAACACAAATCAGGTGTTCGTGCACTTGATAGCAAGTGTAAGCTTGAGCAAAAACCTGGCCAGCATGGTCCTGGTGCTCGTGGTCGTTTAACTGATTACGGTGTTCAGCTGCGTGAAAAACAAAAACTTCGTCGTATTTACGGCGTATTAGAAAAGCAATTTGTAAACTACTACAAAAAGGCAGCTTCTAAGAAAGGCTCAACGGGTGAAAACTTGTTGCAATGTTTAGAAACTCGTTTAGATAACGTTGTTTATCGTAGTGGTTTTGGCTGTACTCGTAATGAAGCTCGCCAACTAATCAGTCACAAGTCTATTATGGTTAATGACGCATTAGTTAATATTCCTTCTTACGTAGTAAAAGCTGATGACAAGATTTCTGTTCGAGAAAAAGCTAAGAAGCAATCTCGGATCATAGATTCTCTTCAATTGGTTAAGTCTCGTGGCGTAGCTGACTGGATTGAGCTTGATGAGACTAAGATGGAAGCGGTATTTAAATCTATCCCAGAGCGTAGTGATCTGTCAGCAGATATCAACGAACAACTGGTAGTTGAACTGTACTCTAAGTAAAGGATACCAAACCGAATGTCAGGCAAATCTGAAGAACTTCTTACTCCTCGTAATATTGACGTACACGCGTATAGTGAAACTCATGCGAAGATTGTATTAGAGCCATTAGAAAGAGGCTTTGGTCATACCTTGGGTAATGCTTTGCGTCGCATACTTTTGTCTTCAATTGAAGGTTGTTCAATTGTAGAAGCTGAAATTGAAGGTGTGTTGCATGAATACAGCTCGATTGAAGGTGTACAGGAAGACGTATTAGAAATATTGCTTAATCTGAAGGGTGTGGCTATACGCATGCACGAACGTTCAGACGCTTTATTAACACTTAAAAAATCTGGTCCTGGTGCTGTAACAGCTGGTGATATTGCAGTTGATCATGACGTTGAAGTCGTGAATCCTGATCATGTTATTGCAAACATTACAGGCAATGTTGATTTAAATATGACATTAAAGATTGGTACTGGCAGAGGTTATCAACCTACGACATTACGTAAGTCTGAATCTTCAGAAACTTTAAGTGTTGGCGCTCTAGCTATCGATGCATCATTCAGCCCTATCTTACGTGTTTCTTACACTGTAGAAAGTGCTCGTGTTGAACAACGTACGAATCTGGATAAGCTTATTCTTGATGTTGAAACTAATGGAACCGTAGATCCAGAAGAAACAATTAGAACAGCTGCTACAGTATTACAAAAGCAGTTAGCTGCTTTTGTTAACCTACAAAGCATTGAAGAGTCTGAAGCGCAGGTTGAAGAAGATGAAATTGATCCAATCTTATTGCGTCCAGTAGATGACTTAGAGCTTACAGTTCGTTCGGCTAATTGTTTGAAAGCAGAAAATATTTACTACATCGGTGATTTAATTCAGCGTACAGAAGTAGAGCTCTTGAAAACACCGAATTTGGGTAAAAAGTCCCTAACTGAAATTAAAGACGTATTGGCTTCACATGGCCTTTCATTAGGTGCACGCCTGGAAAACTGGCCACCAGCGTCTATTCGTGAAAAACAAGCGAGCTAGTTGCTCCTGTTTAATATATAGCAGAATTTGTTTAAGGTAAAAGAACATGCGTCATCGTAAATCAGGTCGTCAACTAAATAGAAACAGCAGTCACCGTAAGGCTATGTTTCAAAATATGGCAAACTCACTTTTTGAGCACGAGTTAATTAAAACTACTCTGCCAAAAGCAAAAGAACTGCGTCGCTTTGCTGAGCCGCTTATCACATTAGCTAAAGACGACAGTGTTGCAACACGTCGCTTAGCATTTGATAGAATGCGCGACAAAGATATGGTTGGTAAGCTGTTTTCAGTTCTAGGTCCACGCTATAAAGCGCGCCCTGGTGGTTATCTTCGTATTATGAAGTGTGGCTTCCGTGCAGGTGATGCGGCTCCTATGGCTTATGTAGAATTAGTCGATCGTCCGGAAGCATCTGAAGAAGCGGTTGAAGTAGAATAACTTTTAAACGCTTAGCGAAAAAACCGGAGATGATCCGGTTTTTTTTTGCCTATTGAAAATACTGTTCAAGATTTGAAATAACATTATTCGTGTCGATTGGTTTGGCTATATGTCCATTCATACCTGCGTCTATACATTTGTCCTGATCACTCACCATTGCGTTAGCTGTCATGGCTATAATTGGGACTAGTTTATAGTTATCTAGCTTTCTTATTAAGCGCGTTGCCTGATAGCCGTCCATTACTGGCATTTGTACATCCATGATTATTAAATCATATTGATTGCGCTTAGCCATTTCAACAGCTTCTTCACCGTTACAAGTTATGTCAACATTTAAGCCGGCCTGCGATAAAACTTCTTTCGCCACAAGCTGATTAACAACAACATCTTCAGCAAGTAGTACATTTTTGTTATCTAAAATATCAGATTTATGCAGCCCTTCCTGAGTCATTTGAACTGGCTGTACGCTGCTATTTATATGTTCTGAGCTCTTGGGTAAAGAAATAGTAAAGGAAAATGTTGAGCCCTTGCCTTCTTTACTTACAAGCTTGATTTCACCATTCATCATTTCTGTTAGGTGCTTGCAAATAGCTAAACCTAAACCTGTGCCGCCATAACGTCTAGATGTCGAGCTATCTGCCTGTGTGAAAGAATCAAACAATTTGTTTTGAATATCTTTAGGTATGCCGATACCTGTATCTGAGATAGAGAATGTAACAAAATCACTTAAATCGTTTCTTTCGATTCGTATATTAATTTCACCATGACTGGTGAATTTCAGTGCGTTATTTAAAAGATTAGATAAAATTTGATTGATTCGAGCAGGATCTCCTATTACATATTTACCGACTGATTCTGACAGGTTTAGATTTAGCTTAATGTCTGACTGTACCGCTTTCACATTGTATATACTTATAATATTTTCAATAACGGTATTTAAATCGAACGTATTTAGCTCTATTTCAAGCTTACCAGCTTCAATTTTAGAAAAGTCTAAAATATCATTTAAAATATTTAATAATGTATTCGAAGATACTTTTAAATTCTCTAAATATTCCCGTTGTTGCTTATTTAATTCTGTTCTTAACGTTAAATCTGTTAGGCCAATAATGCCATTCATGGGTGTGCGAATTTCATGGCTCATATTTGCCAGGAATAAGCTTTTAGTCTTATTTGCATGTTCGGCTAAATTTTTAGCTGTAATTAATTCATCATTTAAATTTTCTAGTTCACTGGTTCGTTCTTTAACACGATTTTCGAGATTAATATTTAATTCATTAAGTTCTTCCTCGTATTTCTTACGTGTTGTGATGTCTAAATGTGTTCCAATCATTCTGCTAGGTTTACCTGTTGATTCATCGCGCAATATAAACCCACGAGATAGTATGCTAACAAAATGTCCTTCTTTATGGCGCATCCGTAATTCTTGTTCATAAATGGGTACTGTTCCTTCAATGTAGTCCTTGATGTTAATCTTGGCCTTCTCTAAGTCATTTTGGTGTACGAGTTTTTCCCAGGTTGAAAGATTGTTTTCTAATTCATTATCTTCATAGCCAAGCATTTGTTTCCATCGATGAGAATAATAAACTTCGTCAGTCTGCATGTCCCAATCCCAAAGCCCATCATTTGCGCCTCTCATTGCTAGAGAAAATCGCTCTTCGCTCTGTGCTAATAGGTTGTCTCTATTTTTTATTGTATTTACCATTTTATTAAAAACAGAAAATAGATTGACGAACTCATTGGTTGTGCTTTCAATGTTTATATTATTAAGTTCTCCATTGTCAGCTTCTTTCACGGCAGAAGTGAATTTAAGTAACGGTGATGTCATTTTTTTGGAGATATAATAAGTTAAAGTAAAAGCGACTAAGATGGTAATAATGAATATTATTGATAATACATTTAATAAGTTCCACATAGGTGCACTTAATACACTATCTGGCACGGTTAACTGTAATATGTAACCTGAAGTGGAAATGGGCTTAAATATATGATGAACTAGTTCGTTGTTATGTGTGCTGCTTATAATGCTTGTGTTACCAGTTAGTATCGAATTAGTAGATGTCCTTATTTCTTCAATTTCTGAGTTTTTCAAAGTTGTGGCAATTGTTTGCTTTTCACCGTTTTTTCCAAGAATAAAATTCCCCTTTTCATCTTTCGCAAGATGAATTATTTTATCTGCTTCCCAGTGGTACCAGTAAGTTCCATCTTTACTTATGAGAGCAAGCCTTGCGAGACCTGAAAAATAGTTTTCTAGTTCAATACGCAGACTATAAATTATATTTTGAATTTTCCCCCATGGTAATGAACCGCCTATAAGACCTATCACATTGCCGTTTGAATTATGAATGGATGATGTCACAACCACTTGCTTAACTTCTGTAGTATATGAAATCATGGGATTTGAAACGTATAAACGATGTATGTTTAAGTTATTTTCGCCAACTGTATATTGCCAATAATCACGTTTGCGTATGTTCTTTGGTTTGGCGTCTTTTTGTTTGTCGTTAAAAGTCCTGAGCATATTTACATATGGGTTTCCGCCTGCCGTATTATGAAATGAGCCATCTTTTCGCCCGATAATGAATTTTTCATAGTGAGCCTGCTTTAACGCGAGTGTTTCTAATAAATAGGGTCTCATAGCAGGAAAGTTCATGCTGACAACTAAGGGGTGATGTGAAATCATTTCTACTTCGGCTAAACGACTATCAAAATAAGCCGATAATTTTTCAGAGGCGGTTTCAAGTTTTTGCTCTGCGGCATTTAAAGCTAGTTCGCTTGTTATGTTTGAGCTGTACCAGATAGCATAAGCAAATGCTAAGGCGAGTGGTAATAAACCGCTGATAATCAATATGCTGAGTATTTGGCTGCGTAATTTCATATATTAAGTAAGTACCTGGTAACTACTTAATATTGTAGACGATATATGCCTGTTTTTAGTGATGAGAGGTAGTGGTTTCTGAGTTCAATAATGATGGGTCAGGCTGTGAGAATAGCGTTCACAGCCTGTATTTGCTTATATTTTATTGAGCAGTTTATTTAGATAGAAGCCTGTAAAAGATTCATCTTGTAGAGCAACTTCCTCAGGTGTGCCTTGTGCAATGATTTCGCCACCGCCAGAGCCACCTTCTGGCCCTAAATCAATTACCCAGTCTGCAGTTTTAATAATATCCAGATTATGTTCAATAATAATAATAGTATTGCCGTGATCACGTAAGCGAAGCAGAACTTCTAGTAATTGTTCAACATCATGAAAGTGTAAGCCTGTTGTAGGCTCGTCCAGAATATAGATAGTATTACCTGTATCGCGCTTTGATAATTCACGAGCGAGTTTTATACGTTGTGCCTCGCCCCCGGAAAGCGTCGTCGCTCTTTGGCCAAGGGTGATATAAGAAAGCCCTACGTCTACCAGTGTCTGTAGTTTACGATGAATAACAGGAACGGCTTTAAAGAACGGCAGTGCATCTTCAATAGTCATTTGAAGTACTTCGTTTATGTTTTTGCCTTTGTATTTTATATCGAGTGTTTCACGGTTATAACGCTTGCCATGGCATACGTCGCAGGGCACGTATATATCCGGTAAAAAGTGCATCTCAACTTTAATAACGCCATCACCCTGGCAGGCTTCACATCTTCCACCTTTTACATTGAAGCTGAATCTACCCGGCTTATAGCCTCGTGTACGCGCTTCCTGTGTACCTGAAAATAATTCACGTATAGGTGTAAATAGTCCGGTGTAGGTTGCAGGGTTCGAGCGGGGCGTGCGACCAATAGGAGCCTGATCTATGTCAACGACCTTATCAAACTGGTCTAGTCCTTCATGGTTTTCATATGCGGCAGGAATAATAGATGAGCGATTAATTTCACGTGCGAGTATTTTATACAGCGTATCGTTAATTAATGTTGATTTGCCAGAACCAGATACACCGGTCACACAGGTCATTAAGCCTACCGGGATTTCGACAGAAACATTTTTCAGATTATTACTGGTTGCGCCACTTATGCTAAATACTTTGCCTGAATGAGGGATGCGCTCCTGTGGAGTACTGATCTCACGTTTGCCCGATAAATATTGTCCGGTTAATGAGTCTGGGTTATTCATTATTTCTTGAGGTGTGCCAGCAGCGACTACGTTGCCGCCATGTACGCCAGCGCCTGGGCCAATATCTATTACATAATCGGCGCTTAACATGGCATCTTCATCATGTTCCACCACAATTACAGTATTGCCGAGATCACGAAGATGGTTCAGTGTCTCTAGTAAACGGTCATTGTCACGTTGATGTAAACCAATTGATGGTTCATCGAGTATGTACATTACGCCGACAAGTCCAGCACCAATCTGGCTGGCCAGACGAATTCGTTGCGCCTCTCCACCAGAGAGAGTGTCAGATCCTCTATCCAGCGATAAATAGTTGAGGCCTACATTTACTAAAAACTGTAAACGTGATGATATTTCTTTAACAATTTTTTCTGCAATTTCGCCCTTATGGCCTTCAAGTTGCAGGGTTTTAAAGAATGTGAGGCAATCAAAAATAGATAAATTAGTGATTTTTGGCAGAGTCTGTTCAGCTACAAAAACGTGGCGGGCACCTTCATTCAGTCGAGTACCCTCACAGCTTGGGCATACTTGATCAGTAAAGTACTTTGTCATTTCTTCACGCACAGCAGGCGATTCTGTTTCACGAAAGCGGCGTTGCATATTAGGCACAATGCCCTCAAACGGATGAGTGCGTGTTTTTAATCCGCCTTTTGGTGAAGGGAAGGTGAATTTGATTTCTTCTTTGCCGCTGCCATATAGAATGATTTGCGAAATATTTTCTGGCAGTTCATTAAAGGGCGTATCCAGATCAAAGCCGTAATGTTCTTCCAGATTTTCCAGCATGCCGTTGTACCAGGCATTACGGCGATCCCATCCGCGCACCGCGCCGCCAGGCAAGCTTAAAGTAGGGTTGCTCACCACGAGATCAGGGTCTATATGCTGTACCTGACCAAGGCCATCGCAATCAGAACAAGCACCTGCGGGGTTATTAAACGAGAACAGGCGAGGTTCAAGCTCACTCAAACTATAGCCGCATTCCGGGCAGGCAAAGCGCGAGGAAAATACGATATCAGCATCGTCGCCTTCCATATAAGCAACGCGGGCAATGCCATCAGTAAGATTTAAAGCAGTTTCAAATGATTCTGCCAAGCGCTGGATGAGATCGTCACGCACCTTGAAACGATCCACCACAATTTCTATGCTGTGCTTAATATTTTTTTCGAGTTCAGGTGCTTCGTCTAGTTCAACTACTTTTCCATCAACGCGGGCACGAATAAACCCCTGGCGCTTCATATCTTCCAGCAGTTCTTTGTGCTCACCCTTGCGATCCTGAATAACCGGTGCCAGTAGCATGAGTTTGGTATCATCGGGCATGGCTAAAATGTGGTCAACCATTTGCGAGATAGTTTGCGCTGCCAGCGTGAGGTCATGGTCTGGGCAGCGAGGTGTGCCTGCACGGGCAAAGAGTAAACGTAAATAATCGTATATTTCAGTCACCGTGCCTACGGTTGAGCGAGGATTGTGTGAGGTGGTTTTTTGCTCAATAGAAATGGCGGGAGATAAACCTTCTATATGGTCTAAATCCGGCTTTTCCATCATCGAGAGAAACTGTCGAGCATAGGCAGAGAGTGATTCTACATAGCGACGCTGGCCTTCTGCAAAAATGGTATCGAAGGCTAGAGATGATTTTCCAGAGCCAGAAAGCCCGGTAATAACGACCAGTTTATCGCGAGGAATATCGAGATCGATGTTTTTTAAATTGTGTGTGCGAGCGCCGCGAATTTGAATCTCATGAATCATGCTAAAACTGGCCGTTTATAAACTTCAAGGAACCGAAAATCTTAACATACTTCACTATGTATTTACCTCTTTGCCACTAACATTATCAGGCGGCTCACTAGCCTCAGGATTAGGCTAAAAAATTTGTGGCTCAAGATATTCTTAGGGTGTTAATTTCTTGTCTTTGTAAATGAGTCTTTCGGGTTAAAGAGAATGAGTGTTTAAGGTAAGATAGCCGGCTTGCAGAACATGAACACGTGGGATAAATCGACAATATGAGCGACGACCTGAAGCAGGACAGCTGGAGCCCTTTAGAAAAACGGGCAGGTGTCTCATTAGCAGCTATTTATGCAGTGCGCATGGTTGGCCTGTTTATGATTCTGCCCGTGTTTTCTTTATATGCAGATGAATTTGATGGTGCAACGCCCACCTTAATTGGCCTTGCATTGGGTATTTATGGCCTAACACAGGCGCTACTGCAAATCCCTTATGGCATGCTGTCAGATCGTTTTGGGCGTAAGCCGATGATTGCTCTAGGACTGATAGTCTTTGCTCTGGGTAGCTTGGTGGCAGCAGATGCTGACACTATATATGAGGTAATTGCGGGACGAGCGCTTCAAGGGGCCGGTGCCGTAGCGGCGGTACTGATGGCATTGGCGGCTGATTTGTCGCGTGAAGAGCATCGTCTAAAAATGATGAGTTTTATTGGTATCAGTATTGGCTTTGCATTTGCCCTTTCAATGGTCATGGGGCCCATTTTAAATAGTCACATTGGTTTATCAGGTCTGTTCACATTCACCGCAGTATTAGCTGTGCTGGCAATATTTATACTGTTTGTCTGGGTGCCTAACCCACAACAAAGTATGTTTCATCGAGACACTCAGGCAACGCCAACACTCTTTAAAACGGTGTTGGCTGATGGGCAATTGCTGCGTCTGGATTTTGGCATTATGGTGCTGCACATGGTGCTTATGGCAACATTTGTGGCCTTCCCGCTTACGTTACAGGATCAGGCTGGTTTAGCATCGGAAGATCACTGGAAATTATATCTGCCGGTATTTTTGCTGAGTGTTGTGTTTATGGTGCCCTTCATCATTGTTGCCGAAACCAAACGGCGTATGAAATCTGTATTTGTAGGGGCTATAGGTATACTGGCAATCGCGGAATTAAATTTGCTATTTGGCGGTGATTCGGCCTGGCATCTGGCATTAATCATGGTGGTGTTTTTTACGGCCTTTAATTTGCTGGAGGCAAGCCTGCCTTCTTTAGTTTCCAAGATTTCGCCGGCTGATCGTAAAGGCACGGCCATGGGTGTTTACTCATCCAGCCAGTTTTTAGGTGCATTCATTGGTGGTGCATTGGGAGGCATAACTTATGAGGTGGCTGGTGCACAGGGGGTCTACTTAATGTGTAGTTTTGCCTTGTTGCTGTGGTTGCTGTTAGCCTATACCATGAAGAATCCAAGATACGTGAGTACATACCTGTTAAAAATCGGTAAAATAGATCAATCTCAGGTGAATCAGATGGTGTCCACACTGGTATCAGTGCAAGGTGTGGCAGAGGCAGTAATAGAACCAGATGAAGGCATTGCCTATTTAAAGGTGGAGCTACATGCTCTGGACAAAAATGCATTATTAAAATATTCAATTAACGAACAATAAAGTAGGGCAGAGAAATGGCACGAGGCGTCAATAAAGTAATTTTAGTGGGGACATGCGGTAAAGACCCTGAAACTCGTTATATGCCTTCAGGTGGCGCAATTACATCGATAAGTGTTGCTACAAATGAAAGCTGGAAAGACAAACAGACGGGGCAGAAGCAAGAAAGAACAGAATGGCACAACATCACTTTTTTTGGTCGATTGGCTGAAATAGCCGGTGAATATTTAAAAAAAGGTTCACAGGTCTATATTGAAGGAAGTTTGCGCACTGATAAGTGGCAGGATAAGCAAGGGCAGGATCGTTACACAACAAAAGTTATTGCCAGTGAAATGCAAATGTTGGGCGGACGACCAGGTGGTTCAGGTGATTTTTCTGCGCCTGCGCAACAACAGTCACAGCCGCAACCGGCTAATCAGCCAGCCCCGGTTGATGATAGTTTTGATGATGATATTCCGTTTTAATTCGGAACTAAGAAAAATGTAAAGAAATATGAGGTTATAAATTCCTCTGTAATCTTAAAAAGCCCTGTTTTAACGGGGCTTTTTTATGTTTAAGCGTTGAATAATATACCGTTGGTAATAAAGCAAAAATATAATCTGTTTACGCCCATTATTTAACTGGAAAAAATGCATAACTACGACTAAATGTTACTAATGCATGATTTCTCATGTCAGAGGAGTTTAAGCATGTGGTTTAACATTCTGTTGCTTGTTCATTTGATTTTTAAGCGTGAGTGATATCGGAAGTTCAATGCGTATTGAGAAAACTGAATATACTAATTTACCAGGCGAAGCCATTAAAGAGGTGGGATATCATGAGTAATCTAAATATGAAGGGGAATATTATTCATTTGCGTGCCGATGGACGATTACAGGACTCTAAAGACTGGACGCCAGAAATAGCGGAAGAAATGGCGAAGAAAGAAGGATTGGTGTTATCTGATCAGCACTGGGACGTTATTAATGTGATGCGCGAGTATTATCAAGAATTTAATACCTCACCTATCTTTAAATTATTACGACGTGAGTTTGCAAAAAAGTTTGGTGCAGAACGTGCCTCTGAAGAATCGTTTGGTGCATTGTTTCCCAATGGGGTGCAACAGCAGGGCAGTCGACTGGCAGGCATTCCATTGGCGTATTTAGATGCGGAACTGGATCAGGCAAGTCGTGTGAAGTCTGTAAAATCTGGTGCCAATAAAAATGCTGCCAGTCATTTCAATGATCAGTTTGATTTTAACGGTAAGCTAATTCAAGTGTTTACTTCGGGGAATCTTGTAAATCTCGAGGACTGGAGTGAAGAGCTGGCAGTTGTACTTGCGAAAAAAGAAGATATTGAATTGACGGATGAGCACTGGAATGTATTGAACTTCTTACGTGGGTTTTACTTTCAATACGGTGTAGCCCCCATGGTGAAAATATTAATTAAACATATGAGTGATGAGTATGGTAAAGAGAACGTTGATAGAGACAGGATGTATGAGCTGTTTCCTCGAGGCCCTGCAAAACAAGGCTCAAGAATTGCAGGTTTGCCCTCACCGCAAGGCTGTATAGACGACTAATTTTTTATATTGATAAGAGTATTACTTAACCCACCAAAGCATGTCTGGTGGGTTTTTTATGTTTGCTATAAAAACTTTCTTTATATTGCCCCACATGGGTGATGTAATTCCCAACATAGTTAGGTCACTATATTGCACATAACTGTCCAGCGGTTAGAATGAGGCAGTAATTGATTAAATGAAATTTAAACAGGAATGAGTAGAGTATGTGCGGAATAGTAGGCGCAGTAGCGGAACGTAATGTAACACCTATTTTGTTAGAAGGTTTACGACGTCTGGAATACAGGGGGTATGACTCGGCTGGCATAGCGGTATTGAATGACCAGAGCTGTTTAGATCGTGTGCGGCGCGTGGGTAAAGTGGCTAATTTAGCGGAGTCGCTGGATAGTAATCCCATAAAAGGGTTTGTAGGAATAGCACATACTCGCTGGGCAACGCATGGTGCTCCATCAGAGCCTAATGCTCATCCTCATATATGTAATAATTCTGTTGCCGTTGTGCATAACGGTATTATTGAAAATCATGCATTACTTCGTGAACAACAAATTGCTAATGGCTATACCTTTACGTCTGATACAGATACAGAAACAGTCGTTCATCAAATTGAGCAGTATATAAAGACAGGTGCAGATTTACTGCAATCCGTAAAAAAAGCCGTAGGTGATTTCGAAGGTGCTTACGGTTTGGGTGTTGTATCTACTGACGAACCAGGAAGATTAGTGGCTGCACGTAGTGGCAGTCCATTAGTTATTGGTGTGGGATTTGGCGAGTATTTTATTGCTTCGGATGTTGCCGCGTTATTACCTGTTACGCAACGTTTTATCTTTTTAGAAGAAGGTGATATTGCCGATATACATAAAGACAGCCTGATCATTTTTGATAAAAATAATAAGCAGGTTGAGCGTGAAATCAGTACGTCAGAGTTAAGTGTAGATGCGGTAAGTCGCGGTGAATATCGTCATTACATGATGAAAGAAATTCATGAGCAACCAACTGTGTTGGCCGAAGTAATGGAGGGCCGTGTTTATGAAGGCAAAGTTTTAGATACTGCCTTTGGAACAGAAGCAGCAGGTAGTTTTGATGCTATTAAACGTATACAAATTATTGCCTGTGGCACATCATTTCATGCGGGAATGGTAGCGCGCTACTGGTCAGAGTCGTTAGCTGGCATTCCATGCAATGTTGAAGTCGCTTCAGAAATTCGTTATCGCAAGCCGGTAATTACGGGCGATACATTGATTGTGACTATTTCACAATCAGGTGAAACGGCAGATACACTGGCTGCATTGCGTAATCTGCAAGATAAAACGCAGCATTCATTGGCTATTTGCAATGTGCCAGAAAGTTCTTTAGTCAGAGAATCAAAATTAGTTTTAATGACGCGAGCAGGCCCGGAAATTGGTGTGGCATCTACTAAGGCTTTCACCACTCAGCTGGTGGGTTTGATGTTAATGGTGCTTGCTATAGGTCGTCGGCACAACTTAACTGAGGCGACTGAAAAACGTATCATTGGTGATCTTCAACAGCTCCCTGCTATTATTGAAAATGTTCTAGAGAATAATCATATTGAAGATTGGTCGGATGAATTTAAAGATACTTTGAATTCAATATTTTTGGGTCGAGGAGTGCAATACCCAATTGCAATGGAAGGTGCTTTAAAACTTAAGGAAATTTCATACATTCATGCAGAAGCATATGCCGCTGGTGAGTTAAAGCATGGTCCGCTGGCCTTGGTTGACCCAGAAATGCCTATTATTGCAGTTGCCCCAAAGGATGGTATGGAAGATAAGCTGAAGTCTAATCTGCAGGAAGTGTTAGCACGTAATGGTGAAGTTTATGTGTTTGCAGATGAGCGATTAAATATGAGTGACCTTGGTGAAAATTGCCATGTGATGACAGTGCCAGAGGTATCACCTGAAGTGGCACCTATCTTATATGCCATACCGATGCAGCTGTTTTCATATTATGTTGCCTTGCGCAAAGGCACCGATGTTGATCAGCCGCGTAATTTGGCGAAATCCGTAACGGTTGAATAAACGCTAGATATACACAATTGGTGCTTCTTTAAAGGCCTGCCTATTTTATAGGTAGGCCTTTTTTGTTTTTGTTGAAGAATATAATGAGGCGTTATCAGGGTGTTGAACATGGGTTATGTTTTATTGTCTATACTGCATATATCTTTTTAAATTTATGTATTAATGAGTAAATTTTCATGAAATGGTATCAGTCTCTTAAAGTGTATCTTGCAACGGTGTTGGTCTTTCAGGTGTTGATAGTGTGCTTAATGGCGGGTTTTAGTTTATATGAGCTTGAGTTGCGTAAGCATGATTATGCAATCTTAAATTTATCTGGCCAATTGCGGGTTATTTCTCAGGCAATTATCAGCCAAAGTGAAAATTATAAAGCTGTAGCTCCACGTGATTATGATAGTTATAACCGAGATTTAAAGCTTTATCATGAAGACTTAAAAAATCACATTGATAGTTATGATGAAATTATTAAATCATTTGAAACACGTAATTTATCAGCAGAGCTTATTGGTAGAGATGAGGCGATTACCTGTAACTGGGATAGCCAGTCAATAAACCAGCTAAATATAAGCGCCGCATCCTGGTACAAATTTAAAAAAGGCCTTATTGATGTGCTAGGCAGAAACAATCAGCAACCCCGGCTTGAGGCTGCAGCTGAATTCATAGTGGAAAATGGGGAGCTTGTTCAGCAGTCTTCTACTGAGTTGTCTAAAGCCTTTCAGCGTATGATGGAAGAAAAGCTCAGTGGTGTGAAAAACATGAATAAGTTAACTATTTTTGTATTCATAATTCTGAATGTTTTTATACTTATTGGTTTCATTTATAAAGTATTTAAGCCATTAGATTTTACGCGCAGGAGTTTTGCTCGCGTGGCTAATGGTGATTTGAGTTTGCAGATTGATGTAAACTCTAAAAATGAAATTGGAAGCTTGACGGAGTCGTTTAATAGTTTAACGCAGCGTTTAGCTAATTTATTTCGTTTAACTGACAGGGTTCATCAAGCGACTAACCTTGATGAGAGTTTGCAGTATTTTTATGAAGAGTGCCAACATTTGTTAGATGTAGATTGGGCTGGATTAGTTCATTATCGTCCTGGTACAGAAGGGTTTACATTAGATCGATTGTATACGGATTTCCAGTGTGAGCTGTATGAAAATGAGCAGTTTACGGCTGATGAAATGATTTTAAAAGAAGCCATGAATAATCAGCAGCCGGTTAATCTTTCGCAGCTGTCTAGTCGGGGGCGTACAGGACTAATAAAAAAACTAAGCGAGTGTGGAATGCAGTCTGTATTAGCTATTCCATTGGAGTGTGTAAGCAAGGATGTGGTGATTCTTTTATTAGCAGCCAGACAAGAAAATGCATATGACCAGAAGCATCTCGAATTACTAGAAAATATTTCTGCGCAACTTAGTCATAGTTTAGATAAAACGATTGGTATGGAAGGCCTGGTTATCTCAACCATTGAAGGTCTGGCCAAGTTGGCAGAAAGTCGTGATCCTGAAACAGGAGACCATCTTACGCGAATGAGTTTATATTCAGCCATTATTGCAGAGCAAATGTCCAAGGAATCAATATACAGTGAACAAATTAATGCGGCGTATATTCGGGATGTATTTAGATTTTCACCTATGCACGATATAGGCAAAGTGGGAATTGAAGATAGTATCTTATTAAAACCAGGGAAGTTAACGGTGGAAGAGCGAGAGGAAATGCAAAAGCATCCGAAGATTGGCGCGGATGTTTTAAAACGCTGTGAGAAGCAAATGAATGATCTGGGGCACAGAGTATTCACTATTGGCATTGAAATAGCCGAGAGTCACCATGAAAAATATGACGGTAGTGGTTATCCTAATAAGTTAAAAGGTGAAAGTATTCCATTGTCTGCACGTATCGTGGCTGCTGCTGATGTGTTTGATGCATTAACCTCTAAACGGCCTTATAAAGATGCCTGGCCAATAGAAAAGGCACTGACGGTTATGTATGAAGATGCTGGTAAACACTTTGATCCGGAGGTGATAAAGGCGCTAGAGGCCGCTATGCCAAAGATAATGCGGATATATGAAGAGCATAAACATGTATAAATAATACAGATGAGAGGAGATAAAGATTAATCCCCCTGCAAATATAGGGTTGAATCAAATATGAAAATCTTTTAAATTGCCGTCCGCGTAAGGAATCCCCCTTTAAGATAAGCTGGTAGAGAGATTAGTATGATTGATTCAACAGTAGCATTTACAATTGTGAGTATCGTTGGCTCAGTTGCCGTTTTTATTACTCTTGGTGTACGAATCACTAAATTAATGAAAACCTGTGACTCAAGCAATTTGTAAGAATTAGTTATAGGAAAAAACAGAAAAGCCATGTTAATTAACATGGCTTTTTTATTGCGTAAATAAATAATAAATTTACGTTTTATTTGCGCTTTGCATCAGCAGTTTGTTTGTTTTTATCATAGATTGAATTTCTTTTACGTAGGCTTTACCGCGGCTTGAATATTTTAATAAACCATTAGCCAGGGTGTGTCCGTCTACAGGTTTATTACTTGAACGTAGATCAGAGCGTAAATTTCTCAGGTCTTTGTATGCTCTGCCTGAATTTAAGTTATGCATATAGCTGGCAACTGAATCATTGATGCTGGAAAACTTTCTTACCTCATGATTGGCACCACTGTCACGTTGACCCGGGACAATTCCACAGCCTTTTTTAAAGCACCACTGGCCAAATAAATTATTTCCTTTTTGAGCAAATCGAGAAAGTCCCCATGCCGATTCATTGGCGGCCTGAGCCATTACCAGTTCTGTAGGAATAGTATCTATATGAGTTAGTAGCTGATTCCAGTTAGGCTTATCATTGCTCCATTCTACATTATATTTTTCGGCAAGGGGTTGGAGCCAATCCTGAATTTTATTTTTTTCTTGGGCTAGTAATATTTTTTCACGTTGATTATTTATAAGTTGGTTTTGACTAATAATAATTGGGCGTAGAGCATCAAAGAAGGTTTGTTTTTTTTCAGTGATATTATTTACATTTGAATAATCAAAAACATTTGCTTGAAAAACATCAATAGATTTAGCTTTAGCTTCTTTTATGATGGATAAAGAAGGTTTAGAAGTGTTGTTCGCAGATTCTTTAGTGGGGCTTGTTTTTTTATCGATTGTTAAAAAATAGCCCGCACCACCAATGATAGTGATGCCGATGAATACATTTAAAAAGATGTTAGGCTTCATTGTTAAGTACCTCGTAAATAGTGTTACATAAATGTTCGGTGTCGTCTTTATTGATAATGTAAGGCGGCATAAGATAAATGAGCTTACCAAAGGGGCGAATCCATACGCCTTTATCGACAAAGGCGGTTTGAATGGTTTTCATATCCACCGCCTGTTTACATTCTACAACGCCAATTGCGCCAAGTATGCGTACATTAGCAACATTATTAAGTGAGTCACATTTTTTTAGGTAATATTTTAACCAGGACTCAATATTGGATATTTGATCCTGCCAGTTTGATTCTAACAATAACTTAATGCTGGCATTAGCCACTGAGCAAGCTAAAGGGTTTCCCATAAAGGTAGGGCCATGCATGAATATACCGGGCTCGCCATTAGATATGGTTTGTGCGACTGCTTTGCTGGTAAGGGTTGCCGCTAAACTAAGGTATCCACCAGTTAGCGCCTTGCCTATGCACATTATGTCTGGTTGTATCTTGCTATGTTCACAGGCAAAAAGCTTTCCAGTACGACCAAAGCCAGTCGCAATTTCATCGAATATGAGTAGCACATTATATTGATCGCATAATACGCGAGCCTGATTTAAAAAATCAGCGGAATAAAAGCGCATGCCACCAGCACCCTGAACAACCGGCTCTAATATAAGTGCGGCAATTTCCTGGTGGTGTTTGGCAAGCGAGGTTTTAAGGTTATTGATGTCGGAATCGTTACACGGAGCCAAAAAATCACTTGTTGGGGCATCAATAAAAAACTGTTGAATGAGAGCCTTATTAAACAGGCTATGCATTCCAGTAACAGGGTCGCATATAGACATCGTGCCAAAAGTGTCACCATGATAGCCGCTACGAAGACTGAGAAAGGATTTTTTTTCAGGCAACTGTTTGTCATGCCAATACTGAATGGCCATTTTCATCGCCACTTCGACGGCGACAGAACCAGAGTCGCTAAAAAAAACTGTCTCTAAAGTGTCTGGCGTTATATCAATTAAGGTTTTTGCCAATTCAACGGCGGGAGGGTGTGTTAAGCCGCCAAACATAACGTGGCTCATGCGAGTGAGTTGATCAGTTATCGCCTGGTTGAGTTGCGGGTGATTGTAGCCATGAATAGCGCACCACCATGAAGACATGCCATCAATAAGTTCTCTATTATCGGCGAGCTTAAGTCTAACGCCTTGTGCAGAAACGACAGGGAAAATGGGTAGATCACTGCCTAACGCCGAATATGGGTGCCAAATATTTTTTTTGTCGCTATCTACTAGTTGCTGGTATTCAGTCATATTTTTAAATGCCAGATAGGATTTTCAGAAAAATTGTAGTGTATTGGAAGAATAGTACTTTATCATTTTGTAAGTCTTCATATTGCTTAATTATGGTTATGTTTTTATAAGCATAAAGTATTAATGTTGTATGATTTAAATGTATTCGAATTTACCAGCAGGATTCATAGCTATGCGGCAGTTAGTAATTTTATGTGGTGTTATATTTCTTTTTCTTATGGGGTGTGCGCCAAGATATACTCTATTCGAAGCAATGCAGCCGAGTTCTGAAAAAGGCTCTATTGTCTATGTGTATCGCTCATCAGCTATGGCTAATGCGATGGTATCGCCAGATTTGTTGCTTAATGGCAAACTGCTCAGCAAACTTAAGCGTAATTCATATCTCTATAAATACGTATCCTCTGGGCGGCATGTTTTAAGTTTGGATTTAGGCGAAAGATATACGGGAACTAAAAAAATTATATTAAACGTAAGTCCTAATACTACCTACTTTATTAGACTTACTAGTGAATTGCATTTTGAGATGAACAAGCCGTACACAAGAGTCTTTAATCTGGAAGCTGTAGATTCTTCAAGCGCACTACATGAATTGTCTAGAATTTCAGTTGAAGGTAAATCAGAGTTGTTATTAGAGGCTGATGAAGTTGAGGCAGATGCTTCAAGTGAAGGTGCAGAAAGTACTCAGTTCTCAATTGAAAATAGCAGAAACCCATTCTCTAGGTAAAGAAGCAAAGCAAACTGTTCGCAAAATACATGGGTGGCATAGCAAAATAGAATTGCACCTAGTGTAAATTAAAGCTCATTTTTAGATGAATATTGGATGAAGTGCGTTTAATTTTTATATTATCGTCGTGCATGATGCTGAAAGTTCAGCAGAAATACCTGTTATAAAGGTTTTACAAGGAAAAATATTTTGCTTAGCTAACTTTAAGTAATATCGGTAAGTTATTGTTTAAAAAGAGTTTGCTATGTTTTGCATTATTTATTAATATGCCTTTAGCGTTGGCATTAGGTCTTTTTTTGCTAAAAGCTATAAAAATAACTAAATGATAATAAATAAATGAAAAAAGAACCCATGCTGAATAATGCAAATCAGTGTATTACCCATGTTAAGGTGGTGTCACTATGATTCGTGTTGTTGTTATTAATGCCAAAGGTGGTTGTGGTAAAAGTACCATTTCTACTAATCTGGCAAGTTTATATGCCTCAAAGGGGTTTAAAACCGCACTCTACGATTATGATGAGCAAGGCTCAAGCATGCGTTGGTTGCAGGCGCGCCCTAAAACTGTGGCAAGTATTCATGGTGTAGCTGCGCATAAGAATGCAGCAAAAGGTGTAACTCGCAGTTGGCATTTACGTGTTCCGCCTGAAATTTCTCGCTTAGTTGTTGATACTCCTCCTGGTTTAAAGGGTGCGGATTTAGCTGAACAGTTAAAAGAAGCAGATTATATTTTAATTCCTGTATTGCCTTCCTGGATGGATATTTGTGCCACTGGTGATTTTTTACGTGAGCTTATTGTTAATTTAAAAATTCATCGCAGTGATGCACGCCTGGCTATTGTTACTAATAAGGTGCGTAGAAATACAACGGCATTTAAAGAATTAGAGGCTTTTTTACAAAAATTAAATATACCGGTATTGGCGCAGCTGCGTGATACACAAAATTATAATCGTGTGACTCGCGCAGGCCTGGGTGTTCACGAAATAAATCATCGTGCGGTAGACGGTGATAAAAAACATTGGCAGTCAATTTTTAACTGGATTGAGACCAACGCTAAAAATAAAAGTATCCTGGAAAGTGTGCGTAAGCAAAGTGAAGATTTACAAGGGTTGCTTACACTGCGTGACGTATCTTAATAGGTGAGAGTGCTTGCTCTCATAGTCACTATGTTGCCGATAGAGCTATAAAAATTATTTAAGATAATTATTGCCTCGTTTGAGTTGTTCATGCTTTTTGGTTCCCAATGTTTCTAGATACACTTCAATTAACGCCTGTTCAATTAGTTTTTTGTGTATTTATCATCTTTCTGTCTTACACGATTAAAGGGCTGTCTGGATTTGGTTCTGGTCTCGTAGCTATTCCGCTATTAGCATTATTTTTACCAATAACCATGATTGTGCCATTGCTGGGTTTGCTTAGTTATAGCGGTACCATTATGCAAAGTATGCATCTGCGTAAGGAGGTTGTATGGCGTGACATGCTGCCGCTAATCCCTTTCTCATTAATGGGAATCGCAATAGCCGTCTGGTTACTGGTTAACGTAAATGAAATCATTCTTACGCGGGTGTTAGGAATCTTTGTATTAATATATGCAGTATATTCTTTATTGCCACGAGCCGATTACCAAGGGGGTAGAAAGTGGGCAATCGTAGCAGGTGGCTTTGGTGGAATGGTGGGTGCTTTGTTTGGTACAGGCGGGCCATTTTATGTACTTTATCTAAATATGCGTCGACTAGATAAAGGGGCGTTTCGTGCCACTATAGCGATGATTTTTTTAGTAGATGGTGGTGCACGTATTTTAGGCTATGCAATCAGTGGGCTTTATACAGTGCAGGTACTTGGAATGTTGTTTATGTTGTTGCCCGTATTATTTTTAGGAATGTATGCGGGGCACAGTTTACATTTGAAAATTGAGCAGAAACAGTTTAACCAGATAATAAGTTTGTTGTTAATGATAAGTGGCGGCATGCTGTTATATAAATCATTAAATATATAAGAGCCTTTAATAAGCTTCTATAGAGATATTTCATTTTAATTTGGTTAAACTTATAGCTTGTTCGTTAAAGTCTGTATATGGGTAGAGTATGAATAAAAGTTTAATTACTAATAGTCTTGCGATTGCGGTTGTTGTTACAGGTTATTTGCTGCAGCAATCTGTTGTTTTAAGTGTCGGACTTTTTGCATTGTCAGGCGCTCTTACTAACTGGATAGCAGTACATATGCTATTCGAGAAAGTGCCCGGGTTGTATGGCTCAGGTGTTATACCCGCACGTTTTGAAGACTTTAAAGCGGGTATTAAAAGTTTAATGATGGAGCAATTTTTCACCGCAGAAAATATCGATCGTTTTTTAAAGGGTGGTGAAGGTGGTGATTTACATTTGGCTCCAGTCATTGAAAAAATCGATTTGTCTCCATCATTCGACTCTTTAGTAGAGACAATAATGCAGTCTTCTTTTGGTAGTATGTTAGGTATGTTTGGCGGGCAGGAAGCGCTTGATCCTCTTAAAGAACCGTTTATAAAAAATATGAAAACTTCGTTGATTGAAATTGCTCAGAAAGACGAGTTTCAACAATTATTACGTGATGAAATTGAGCAGCCAGATGTTATGTCAGACATTAGAAAACAGGTAGAAGCCATTGTAGAAAAACGTTTAAATGAACTTACACCAGTAATGGTGAAGAATATTATCCAACAAATGATCAGGCAGCATTTAGGATGGCTGGTTGTTTGGGGTGGTGTCTTTGGTGGTGCAATTGGTTTGCTTGCAGGTGTATTAACGGTTTAGTCTAAAGGCTGGTGATTTTATTTTTACCTGATTGCTTTGAGCTATAGAGTGCTTTGTCTGCAGAATTTATGAGGTCTTTAGGGCTGCCATAGTTAATCTTTTCCATATGTGTGGCCATACCTATAGATGTCGAAACTTTTAATAGGTTATTATCAAATTCTGTTCCGGGTAGCGATTGAAGCTCCTGGCTAATGCGCATTAATAATTGAGTTGCCTCGTCGGCATTTGTGTTCGGTAGCATTAATAAAAACTCATCTCCACCGTAGCGTGCAATAATATCGTCTTTACGTATGTTATCAGCAAAGAACGCGGCTATTTCACGTAGTACCTTGTCTCCAGCCAAGTGCCCGAATGTGTCATTAATAGGCTTAAAGTCATCTATATCAATGAATGCAAGAGATAGAGGTGTTTCCTGTGCTTTAGATTTGAAAAACTCTTCATTTAATAAATCCTCTATACGTTTGCGATTATACACATCTGTTAAGTGATCTTTATTTGATGCATCTTCACAATTTTCGGCTTGTTCAGTTAATGTCTTTATTTGCTCCTGGCAGTCGTCATTTTTTTTAATGATATTAATGCTGTTTTCCATTAAAAGCTGTTGTGCATCATTAAGAACATCTTCTCTTTCTTTGTTATTCAATAGTGTTATTTCGAATAAGCGCGACATTTCAGGGAGTAAAATATCGATCTTATTTATCAGCTGATTGAAAGACTCCTGATCAAAATCAAAAAGTCGATTGAGTGAATTGAAGGTGTCTTTTAAGTGTAGCTCTCTATCATCTTCAAGCCAAATGTCACTAAGCCTGTTAGAAAGATTTATGCATTGAATAAATAATACACCATTTGATTTAGGGGATGTATTGCAGAGTGTGTGACTATGTAACACGGCATTGTAGATTCTTTCAGGGAAATGCCACAACCTTAGTAACCATGCGCCAATATCAGAGTGATCAACGTCCCATTTTTTTTGCTCACAAGTGATTCTACCTGAATGACTGCGTTTACAATTTTCAGTCAGGGCATCGGGCTCGATAGAATCTATTGCCAGCATACCAATATCTTGCAGTAGGCTCGTTAAGAAAAAATCTTCTACATTTGATCGTTTGAGAGCCAGGCCTAGTTCTCGTGCAATAAATGCAGACAAGATTGAGCGTTGCCAGAAAGCATCATAAATATGTGATGCATTTGTGCTGCTTTGCAGCGAGCTTACCAGTGAAAAACTAAGTGCAATTGCTAATGAGGAGTCAAGGCCAAGTAGTGAGAGAGCGTCGCGTAAATTACTTATTTCACCCTGTCTAGCGTACATTGGTGAATTGGCTACTTTTAAAAGTTTGGCGGATAGAGCTGGGTCAACTTTTAAAATGTCAGCGACATCCGCTATGCCTATATCGGGGTCCTGACTGGCATCCATTATTTTGACAACAATAAGAGGAAGGCTGGGCAAGTTATTGCACGCAGAGAGGCTCTCAGATAGTTCTAACGGAATATTAAGCTTTTTATCAAACGCAGCCATAGTCTTGTGTTCTGCCTGATGAGCCTCGGATAATACTGAGTATAATAAGCTTTTGGCATATTTACTGAGATATTTGCAGTACAGTTACCTTAATCTTTGAATATAAAGGTGTTTTTTCTAGTGGTTTATATAAACGGGTGCTATTTCATTGAATATAGTACATATTATGTGCTTAGTAGGTTTATTAAATCTTCTTGTTTTAGCCCCCAGTCTTCCGCGGCTTCAATGCAATCGATTACTTCATTTGATGCGCTTAAATTAATTACCTTGTTTGGTATGGGGGACTTATGGCTACAGGAAAAGAATATTTTTATTACCGGCTTTAAGAGTGTCCCATGCCCTTGCTCCATGACAACAGCGAGTCTGTTAGATTTAAGCTTTACCAGCGTTCCTGTGGGGTAAATGCCAACTGTTTTAACAAATGCCTGAAATATTTGTTCGTCGAAGTGGCCATCTTTCCATTCGGCCATTTTTTTTAATGCGTCTGCAGGTGCCCAACCGTCTTTGTAACAACGATTAGAAGTGATTGCATCATAAACATCACATACGGCAGCCATGCGAGCCACTAAAGATAATTTGTCGCCCGATAATTTATCTGGATAGCCTTTTCCGTCAACACGTTCATGGTGATGCAGGCATACGTCGAGAGCTATTTCATCGACATCATCTGAACTTTTAAGTATTTCCCATCCACTGACAGGGTGGTTTTTAACAATATCGAACTCTTCGTCAGTTAGCTTTCCTGGTTTGTTCAGTACTTCATCAGGAATAGCCATTTTACCTACGTCGTGTAACAGGCCCGCCATACCTAAAGAGTGGTAGTCACCCTGATAATTGATTTGTTTGCCTAGAGCTATCATCAGCGCACAAACGGCGACCGAATGTAAATAGGTGTAGTCATCTTTTGATTTCATGCGAGTCACGGTAAGCATGGCATTTGAATTACGTGACACCGATTGTGAGATTTCATCAACGATAGGTGCGACATCTTTGGCGGTAACTGAATTACCCATGCGTGCTTCCTGTAGCATCTCCATGGTAGCTTGTTTGGCCTTGGCTAAGGTTTCCTTTGCAGCTGCCATTTCTTCCTCTAAGGCGACTGTTTTTACTGTTTCTTCCTCAGCGCTATTGTCTTCGTTTGCTGGAGGCTGTTCAATATTATCAGAAGCTTTTTTCTCTACATCCAGGCCCTTTGAAGTGTCTATCCACACATGAGTCACAGCGGATTCTTTAAGTGCTGTTATATTTTTAGGATTTTCTAGTTTAAATGATGTTTTCCAGAAAGGATGCTGGAGCCAGTTGCCATCTAGTTTGTCTATGAACATGCCAAGGCGAAGTTCATTTACAGGTATTTTTTTACGCATAAGGGTGTGCAAATCAGTTTCTGGGTTTTTAACATTATTCTAGTTGATAAAAATGCAAAAGTATTAAAATTAAGCGTTTATATGACTATTGATTGGATTGAGACTGAGGTACACGTAGACAGGTATGTTTTGAAGTGATGCAATATCAGCGTTTTCTATACACTATCTTTTTCTGTGCATGGGACGCACATGCTTGCATATGGGGTAACGGCTAAGCGTTTTTCATTTATGGGTTCGTTGCACATTATGCACCGTCCATAAGTATTATTTTCGATGCGTAACAATGCCTTATTAATTTCCATTACAGTTGCTCTGGACTCATTGTCCAATGAATTTAATACTTCTTCATTCTCAAGTTGAGTCGCCTGCTCGGCGAAGTCCTTTTCAATGGCGTGTTCTTCATGATGCAGGTCTTTTTCAATATCATTGATGCGAGCGTTAATTTCATCTCTTAAGGATAAAAGCGTTTTTTTATAAGTAATCACATCAAGCATATCTCCGTCCCTTTTAAGCGGTCTGAATCATTTCAAAAAGTTCATCTTTAAGAAATAAACGCTCTTTTTTAAGTTCTTCAACAAAGTCATCCGAGGGTGTTTCAACACCTTCCTCAATCCGTCTTACCTGATGGTCAAGGTCATGATATTTGATAAATAATTTTTCAAAGTGTTTATTGTTCATTTTAAGTTCATGTATGCGATCTTTGTGTTCTGGTAATTCATGAATAAGATCGTGTTTTTCACCTAGCATATAGTTAACTCCCGTTGTTCAATTTCAGGTTAATCTATTTCACGGAGAAGTTTTTGATGTAGAACAATTGCTACTGGAATTATTTTGGTGATGTAAGGCGAGGGCGTTAAAGGGCGTTAGTAGATTGCTATCCTGATCGACTGGATTTGTCCCCAGTCCATCAGGACTAACTGTGTTTTTTAGGCAAAGCTGGCATTGAGTAATAACCAGTCTTTTTTCTGCTGTAAGAAACTTTGCTTTAGTGCTTCTACTCTGTTTTTTAGTGCATCAAGGTCGTAGTGCTCTTTCATGGAATTTTTATGCGCCTCCATCCATTGTTTTTTCGCCTGAGAAAATGCATTTATCTTGTTTAGCAGTGCATCATATTCTGTCTGTAGCTGTTTAATCATCGTATCAGAACAAGGTTGTTGAGATAGTTTTTTAGTTGTATTACTTAGTAATAGTTGCGCACGGGCGGTTTCAATGTGTTCAAGCGGAGTGCGATATAAATTTGTTGTAAGTTTTATATAAGACAGGCTACGAATTAACCACTTGGTAGGATCAAATTGCCACCAGTGAATACCATTGCGATAGTCGCCCTGAAAACTGTGGTGATAATTGTGATAGCCCTCACCCATGGTTAAAAAAGCTAAAAAACCATTGTCTTTAGAGGTGTTTTTATCGGAGTAGGGCTGGCTACCCCAGATGTGAGCCAGTGAATTAATGAAAAAGGTAAAGTGGTGCGCAATCGCAAGGCGAGCGACACCCGCAAGTAATAGCATGCCGAGTATATCGCCATGCCATATGCCTAAAAGCAGGGGAATGCCGAAATTTGCAGCAAGGACTAAGGTAAGATAATGCTTGTGTTGAAACATTACGATGGGGTCTTTTTGTAAGTCACGACAATTGTCATAGTCCGTATTTGGGTTGATTTCATAATCACGCAGCATCCAGCCCAGATGGGAGTACCAAAAGCCTTTTTTGGCAGAGTAAGGGTCTTTTAGATCGTTATCTACATATTGGTGATGAATGCGATGATCTGAAGCCCAGTGAAGTATGCTGTTTTGTGTGGCAAATGTGCCACCAATGGCAAATATCAAACGAGTTAGCCAATGAGCTTCATATGCGCGATGCGACCATAAGCGGTGATAGCCAGCTGTTATGGATATTTCGCAGAATACAATTCCGCCAATCATTGCCGCTATTTGCCAGCCATCAAAGCCATAAGTGAAAGCGTAGGCTGGCACGCCTATCAGAGTGATCAGACCAGTAAATGTGAATACAATGACATTGAGCCAGAGAAGCTTGGGCTTTTGCATGGATGGATCCGTGGTTCAGAAATAATGCGTACAAGTGTACGCTGAAATCTTTTATCAGTACAGAAAATTGTGCAGCAAATTGATGAAGTGAGGAGGATGGTTAGCTAAAGATGGTCTCTACTGATAGTATGTTAGCTCTGAGGCAGGGGCAATATGGCAGTTAATCGGGTACAGCAAAAAGAGAAAACACGGCGTTTAATTATTGATGCAGCATTTCATCTGCTGAGTCAGGAACGTAGCTTTTCCAGTTTGAGTTTACGCGAAGTAACCCGCGAGGCTGGCATTGCGCCGACTTCATTTTATCGTCACTTCACCGATATGGAAGAATTAGGTTTAACCCTGGTGGACGAGGGCGGTGTTGCTTTGCGCCAATTAATGCGTAAGGCTCGTCAACGTATCCGTGATAAGGGCAGTGTGATCTGCACGTCTGTCGAAACCTTTATGGAATTTATTCATGATAGCCCCTACGTCTTTCGTTTGTTGCTGCATGAGCGTACAGGTACATCATTAGCGTTTCGTCGCGCGGTTTCTCGTGAGCTTCAGTATTTTGTTGTAGAGCTAGCGGATTATATCCAGCAAATACAAGATTACCCTGCAGAGGACGCCAAATTACAATCCGAAGCAATGGTTATACTGGTGTTTAATGCGGGCGCTGAGGCCCTGGATAGCTCGCCAGTAGAGAGGAAGCTGTTGACGGCAAAAGCCATTACTCAGCTGCGTTATATTGCACGTGGTGCCGATGAAGTTTTTAAAAATCGGCGCTAATGGCTACTTTGGTACGGGGCGTTGCTCGTTGTGAAAACCAATCTGCCTAATTCATATAATCCAGCACCCAGAGTTTGCACGGGTGACACTGGAGTAATAGAGCTGTTCCGCGTAGAAGATTCTTATGGCTTACTCAGGGTAACGCAACGTGGTGATAAACGTATTTTGAGTTTTGGCTCAGGTCTGGAACAAAGCAGCATGTATATGAATAAGCGACATTACTTATCGCATGAATATACAAAGATTATGCTGCTTGGGTTCCTGTTTACTGATGCAAAAAACATCAGCATACTTGGTTTAGGGGGTGGTGGTCTGGCACATTGTTTGCTCCATTATTTTCCGCAATGCAAAATTAATATAGTAGAGTTGCGTCAGTTAGTAATTGATATTGCCCACGACTGGTTTGAATTGCCAAAAAAAGACAGCTTAAAAATATATTGCATTGATGCATATGATTATCTGCAAAGCCAAAACAGGGAAAGTACAGATTTAATCATGAGCGACTTGTACGTTGCTGATGGCATGAGTCAAGTGCAGGCACAAGTTTCATTCATAGAAAGTTCTTACAAAGTTTTGAATGAGCAGGGGTGTTTAGTGGTCAATTTTCATCACTTGCCTGAGGCAGATTCATTGTTGATGCAGAAGATACATGGCTTGTTTAATACGGTTTATATCTGTGATGTGTTCAAGGGTAATAAAGTCATTTTTTGTTGCAAAAGGACTGAAAAAATAGCATTAAGTGAATTAAAGTTAAAAATAAAAGCACTAGTTAAAATTGTTGAAATACCTCTTATGTATTATGTCAAACAACTTAAAACCTTCGAGAAAATATAAATTTTAAGTTCGTTTTAGTAGTGTATTTTTTAATAAAATAGACACAATAATGTCACAATTTCTTAATATATTATGCATAAGATGATTGGCAATTATATTAATAAGGTGATCCAGATGCATTCAAAAAGTATCCAGACATTCCACTTTTATTCATTGCTACTATTGTCAGTTGTGATGTTAAGTGCGTGTAATCCTGTGAAAGATACTGCTAACGTAGCAAAACAGCTTGAAACAGTTTCCGAAATATATGAAGTCCATGATGATGGACGTATATATGTATTTTACGATAAAAATACATATAAAGAATTTATGCAACTGGGTGAAACATCTTATCGTTTAACGCGAATTGGAACTGGGCCAAATGGTGAGACGATGGTATTTGGCTTAAGCAAAAAAGATAAGAAAAAAGGTGCAAATACTCCCGCTGTAAAATTGTATGAAAATAAAATTAAACCAGCACCAGGGTTTTATGCAGAAACAATTCGTCATGGGCGTATTTATGTATTTAGTACTTTTGCAGACATGCAAACAGTTCGTCAATTTGGGCATCCTAACTTTTTCTATACGGAAATTGGTTCAGGGCCTAAAGGTGAAACCGTTGTATACGTGTTAAACAAAAAAACTAAAAAGAAAAAGCCTACAGATTTAATTGCAGAGTTTAAAAAGCGCAACGCTTAAACCGAATATGCATGTATGTGTAACAAGGATGTTGCAAGCATAAATCATTCTGTGATTAGTCATCAGGCTGGTCGCATCCACGAGAAGTCCATCACTTAAGCGCTATGAGCTAAATTGACCTTGCCCGTTAAGGGGTAATGGTTTTGGTATTTGGTGAAATGGTGATAAAATTGCCCGTTCCCTTTTAGAAAAAATGCAGGCTCTATGGCGCGCAAACTCTACATCAAAACCTTTGGTTGTCAGATGAACGAATATGATTCGGCTAAAATGCACGATGTGCTGGCTGAATCGGAAGAAATTATCACTGTGGATACGCCTGAAGAGGCGGATATTCTACTGCTTAATACCTGTTCTATTCGTGAAAAAGCACAGGAAAAAGTCTTTTCATTACTCGGTAAGTGGAAAAATTGGAAACAAAATAACCCCGAATTGGTGATTGGAGTGGGGGGTTGTGTTGCTTCGCAAGAGGGGGCTGCCATTCGTCGCCGCGCGCCGCATGTTGATATGGTGTTTGGCCCGCAGACACTGCATCGCTTACCTGAAATGGTTAAAGGCATCGATATAGATCACAAGCCCGTTGTCGATATCTCATTTCCAGAAATTGAGAAATTCGATAATTTGCCAGAACCTAAGGCTGAAGGGCCCAGTGCTTTTGTATCTATAATGGAAGGTTGCAGTAAATATTGTACATTCTGTGTAGTACCTTATACCCGCGGTGAAGAAATTTCTCGTCCATTTGATGATGTATTAGCAGAAGTTGCACAATTAGCAGTACAGGGTGTGCGTGAGATTAATTTGCTTGGACAAAATGTAAACGCATACCGCGGTGAAATGCATGATGGTGAGATGGCGGATTTGGCCGTGTTAATCCACTATGTGGCTGCGATTGAAGGCATTGACAGAATTCGTTTTACAACGTCTCATCCGGTAGAGTTTTCAGACTCACTTATTCAGGCATATGCGGAAATACCAGAGCTCGTGAGCTTTGTGCATTTACCTATTCAAAGTGGTTCAGACCGTGTGTTAGCTGCAATGAAGCGTGGTCATATGGCAATAGAGTATAAGTCTAAAATACGTCGTTTACGTGACGCTCGCCCAGGTTTAACGGTTTCATCAGACTTTATTATTGGTTTCCCAGGAGAAACCGATGAAGACTTTGAGCAGACTATGAAGCTTATTGAAGACGTAGGCTTTGATCATTCATATAGTTTTGTTTATTCAGCTCGTCCTGGTACGCCGGCATCATCGTTGGATGATAATGTGCCAATGAACGATAAAAAAGCTCGTCTTGCCCGACTGCAGCAGCGCATTAATGAAATGGCAATGGAAATATCCAAGTCGATGGTGGGCTCTATTCAAAGTGTATTAGTTGAGCGCCCTTCTAGAAAAGACCCTAATCAAATGGCGGCACGCACAGAAAACAACCGAGTGGTGAACTTTAATGGTAACGAACGTCTAATTGGTCACTTTGTAGACGTTAAAATAACTGAAGCACTGAATAACTCATTACAAGGTGAGTTTGTTGAAATTTCAGCTATAGATCGCGCGCGTCTATCCGCTTAAATCCCTGTTTAGCGCCCACTAACAAACTATAATTTAAAATATGATTGAAAGCCTGGATATTGATTTCAAACCTGCGGATAATGAGCGATTGGCGAATCTGTGCGGCCCGATGAATGAGCATTTACGACAAATTGAAGCCCGTTTAGGGGTGGAGATTAATAATCGCAATCATCATTTTCAGCTTATTGGTGAGTCCGATAATGCGAAGATGGCTGTAGCTATTCTTAAAGATTTGTATAATTCCACAAAAGATCAACAGCTAACACCTGGTCATGTGCATCTACAGTTGCAAGAATCAGGCTTACACGCTTTAGAAGGTGATGATGCATTAGATGCGAATCAGTGGAGTTTAAGACTAAGAAAGGCGCAAATTAAAGGCCGTGGACATCATCAGGTTGAGTATTTAAAAAATATTCAAACACATGATCTGAGTTTTGGCATCGGCCCGGCAGGAACCGGTAAAACGTATTTAGCAGTTGCCTGTGCGGTTGAAGCGCTGGAATCTGAGCGAGTTCGTCGTGTATTACTAGTGCGCCCCGCTGTAGAGGCTGGCGAGCGTTTGGGTTTTTTGCCAGGCGACCTGGCGCAAAAGATAGATCCCTATTTGCGCCCAATGTATGACGCCCTATATGAAATGATGGGTTTTGAACGTGTTGCTAAATTGATAGAGCGTAGTGTTATTGAGATTGCGCCATTGGCTTACATGCGTGGTCGCACACTGAATGATGCTTTTATTATTTTAGATGAAGCGCAGAATACAACACGCGAACAAATGAAGATGTTTCTTACGCGCATTGGTTTTGGTTCTACCGCCGTAGTTACGGGTGATATTACGCAAATTGATTTGCCGCGAGGAACCAATTCCGGCTTACGTCATGCAATTGATGTGCTTAATGGTATAGACGATATTGCAATGACATTTTTCGATCCGCACGATGTTGTGCGTCACCCAATGGTGAAGCGGATTGTTAAGGCTTATGATTCACATGAAGTGCAGGCTGAAAAAATTGCTGCTAAGAAGAAAAAAGCAGACAAGGCGGAACGTGATGCAAGACAGCAGGGTAATAATTAATGAGCGTAAAAATGGATATTCAGATAGCTGACGATATCTCTGAATCGATAGAGGAACCTCCGCCGAGTAGTCAATTACTCGCATGGGCGCAAGCTGCCTGGCAAGGCGATTTAAGTGTCACGCCCGAATTAAGCCTACGCATTGTTAGTGCTGTAGAAAGTCAGCAGCTGAATAATGACTACCGTGGCAAAAATATCCCCACCAATGTTTTGTCTTTCCCCATGGAGATGGATGAAGAGCTATTGCTTGTGCTCGAAGCAGAAAATGCAGAAGAGAGTGAACGTTCTTCGGCTAATATGCTCGGTGACCTGGCAATTTGTGCCGAAGTAGTAGAGCGCGAAGCCAGGCAACAAAACAAAACTCTTGAGGCTCATTGGGCGCATATGCTGGTGCATGGTGTGCTGCATTTACAGGGTTATGATCATGTTGAAAATGATCAGGCCGAAGAAATGGAAGCCTTAGAAACGAGTATTATGCAACAGCTCGGATTTGCTGATCCTTACCAATATAATTCCGATTTGATTGTCCCTTCTATAACAGACGTAAAACCATGAATGATATCGCTACTAATCAAAATAATTCTAATCAATCTAAAAATGCGTCATCCTTGAGTCTATTGGAAAAGCTCAGTCGAATTTTTCTTGATATTCCTCAGGATCGACAAGAGCTTGTTGAGATCTTACAGGCATCGGAAAGTCGTGATCTACTGGATCGTGATGCGCTGAGTATGATTGAGGGTGTGTTGCAGGTATCTGAAATACAGGTGCGTGACATTATGATCCCCCGATCACACATGATTGTACTTGAAGAAGATACGCCATATGAAGAAATGCTCCCGGTAATTAGTGATTCGGGACACTCGCGTTTTCCTGTTATTGGTGAAAATCGAGATGAAATAGTTGGCGTGTTGTTAGCTAAAGATTTATTGCGTTATGTTGATGTGGAAAAACGCAAAGAATTTGATATAAAAGATGTTTTACGAAAAACTATTTTTGTTCCAGAAAGTAAACGTCTTAATATTTTATTAAAAGAGTTTAGAGCAAGTCGAAATCATATGGCTGTGGTGGTTGATGAATATAGTGGTGTGGCAGGTCTGGTAACCATTGAGGATGTGTTAGAACAAATTGTTGGTGATATAGATGATGAACATGATGTTGAAGATGTAGGTAATATTCGACGCATGGGTGTGAATCGTTATTCAATAAAGGCATTAACGCCAATAGAAGAATTCAATGAGTTTTTTGAAAGTGGTTTTAATGAAGAAGAGTCAGATACATTGGCTGGTATGTTAATGAAGCACTTAGGGCATATGCCGAAGCGTGGTGAAGCTATTACCATTGATAATTATTTATTTAAAGTAATGAGTGCAGATAGTAGAAGAATAAAGCATGTGCAATTAATATTACTACCCCAATCAGCAAAAGAAGAGTAAGTCAGTATTAATTAATTAGTATTAACTTTAAATGTAAACGCATAATAAATGTGTAGTAAAAATAAAACATGGGCTGTGTTAGAGCTTAAATGATTAAAATAAAACTCATACAACATAATCCATATTATATCTTAGAGATTCTATTGCTGTTGGCGGGCGCACTACTGCCATTCAGTTTCGCACCTTATGAGTTGTTCTGGTTGCAATATCCAATACTGGCCTTTTTATTTATTTCGGTCATTAATCAAACACCCAAAGTTACATTTTATCGAGGCATGGCATTTGGTATAGGTTGGTTTGTTCATGGGGTGCACTGGGTGTTTTATAGTTTGCACTATCATGGCGGATCGCCTGTTTTTTTTGCCTTGCTTGTTATTGTTTTATTGGCTCTGTACCTGAGTCTCTTTCCGGCTTTAGCCTTATATTTTTCTAATCGATTTATAAAAGCCAGTCCTCTGCAGTTTTTCGTTATTATTTATCCATTTAGCTGGATGTTATTTGAATGGTTGCGAGGATATTTTTTGACGGGTATGCCATGGCTGCAAATTGGTATAGCGCATATTGATACATATCTGGCTGGGTATGCGCCAGTTGTCGGTGGCTTAGGTGTAGGTTTATTGGTAACTGTTATTGCCGGATTATTGGCTTTGATACTTAATCGTCAGTATGTAAAATCATCAATTTTAGTGATGCTATTAATTTATGCGAGTGGCTTTTTATTAAGTCAAATAAACTGGACTCAGCCACTGGGTGAGCCACTTAAAGTTAGCTTGATCCAGGGAAATATTCCGCAGTCTAAAAAATGGCGTCGTGAATCTTATGAGCCGACACTGCAAATGTACCGACAGTTGACACTTGATAATAAAGACAGTGATTTGATAGTTTGGCCGGAGACCGCGGTACCCGGATATAAATATCGTGTCGCAAGTTATCTTGACGATATTTCACGACAATTGGAAGGCACGAATACATCTGTATTATTAGGTGTGTTTGAACGTGATGAAAAATCACAGCGCTATTATAATTCTGTTATTGATTTAACGGGGCAAAGTTATAAAAAGCGTCACCTGGTGCCATTAGGTGAGTATTTCCCCTTGCGTTCACTGCTTGATTTTTTTGCGCAGTGGGTAAATATACCGATGTCAAATATAGATAGTGGAAAATTAGATCAGCCATTGTTAAATGTATCTGGGCAGAAAGTGGGCATTAATATTTGTTTTGAAGATGTTTTTGATCGAGATGTTTTGCGTGACCTACCAGAAGCTAATTTTCTTATTAATGTAAGTAATGATGCATGGTTTGAAGATTCTATTGAGCCATGGCAGCATCATCAGATTGCGCGTATGCGCGCCGCAGAAACAGGAAGATACTTATTAAGGGTGACAAATACCGGAGTCTCTTCTGTTATTGGAGTAAAAGGAGAGGTACTAGCTATATTGCCTCAGTTCGAACGGAATGTTTTACAATATAAAGTGCAAGGTTATGACGGGAAAACGCCATATGTTATTTGGGCGAATTATTTATTAATCGTATTAGCGGTTTTTTTTCTAGCGGTATTTTATAAAAGAACTAAATAGTTAATTTTTTAACTCCATGTTCAACGAAGTCGTATCTTTTATTTTATAAATCGAATGACTGAACCATTCATCCAGATCGTTTGGCGGGCAAGGTTTACACATATAAAATCCCTGCGCCAAATCGCACCCCATTTCCAGGAGGTGGTTCCATGTTTCTATATCTTCAATGCCTTCTGCTACAACGCAAAGCCCCATATTATGCGCAAGGTCGATTGTGGATTTTACTATGACTTTATCATTATTATCTTTCAGCATAGATAAAACAAAAGACTTGTCAATTTTGATTTCATCAACAGGTAGTTTTTTTAAATAAGCCAAAGAAGAATATCCGGTACCAAAGTCATCTACAGAAAGCTGTATATTCATTTTATCCAGCATAGTGAGTATTTTTAGCGCATGCGTAGAGTCTGACATTATGGTGGTTTCAGTTAGCTCGAGTGTAAGCCAGTTATGTTTGATAGCAGTATTTGGTTTGATTACTTTATGCAACATATCCAGTATGTGATTTTTATTCAGACTCAATGACGAGATGTTCACGGAAATTCCAAGAAGATGCCCGTTTGAGCTCCACTTAATTGCTTGATTGTAAGCGGTTTGCAGTACCCACTCGGTTAGAGGTTGAATTAGGCCTGTGCGCTCAGCTAAGGGTATAAATTTATCAGGTGAAATAAAACCCAGTTCCGGGTGCTTCCAGCGGATAAGCGCTTCGACACCAACAATAATATTTGTAGAAAGCTGTATTTTGGGTTGGTAGTAGAGCTCCAGTTGTTGTTTTTCTATCGCATCTCGTAGCTTGGGTTCCATGGTGAATTCGTAAAGTGTTTCATCATTCATGCTGTCATTGTAAAAGGTGTAATTTATATTTTTCTTCTTACTATGGTACATAGCAATGTCAGCGTACTTCATCAAGTTTTGACTATCTGTATCATCAGTCGGGTAGAGTGCTATACCGATGCTTGTTTCAATTGATAGTACGTGGCCCTTAACCAGAATGCTTTCACTTAAAGCAGCGGTTATCTTTTTAGCAATATCTTCGGCTGTAAATCGGTTATTTATAGTGGGTAATATAACTGCAAATTCATCGCCACCAAGTCGGGCTGAAATATCGTCGTCCCTTAAGACTTGTTGCAATCGCTCCCCAATTTTCTGCAGAACCAGATCGCCAATATGATGGCCTAATGTATCATTGATAAATTTAAACCGATTAAGATCCATCATAAATAATGCGAAATGAGTTATTTCATTATTTTCTTCTTTTGTGGCCTGCTGAAGCTTGTTATACAGAAATGCTCGGTTATTCATTTTTGTAAGCGAGTCGGTGTAGGCCATATTTTCAAGTCTGTTATAAAGCGAATATAGTTCATTACCCATTTTATTGAAGTCTTGGGTTAGCTGATATATTTCTAAGTTTCCGCTTGGCGTGACTGGTTTTTCTAGATGCTTCTTATTTTCGATAACATTGTGTAAATGCTTTGTTAAACGTAAAAGAGGTATTAGTGTGGTGTGCCTTAGTTTGTGTAGGGCTATGCCTATGGCTAGAATGGTAACAATTAAAGCAGCAATTAAAAGAATCGTTCTAATTGAAGATAGTTCGTCGATTAGCAAGCTTATATTAGGGGAAAAATTCAGTGTAATAGATTGTTGATTGCTTAACTCTAATTTATATGTGGATAAAGGGAATTTTTTAAAATCCAATCCTTCTATCCAGTCTGTAGATTGAAATATAATTTCCGTATCGTTCATTTTTATCTGTAAAGGTGTGGCGAGTTCGGCGGCTGCATTTGATAATTTTACTACTGGATTGCTTGATAGAAGCAAATAACCCTTAATGATAACCCCACCAATTGGTACGATTGTAAATAATCTGGGAGCGTTGTCGTGTATACAGATTTCAGATATAGGCTTTATTTTGAAAACGCCTTTTCTGTTTAATAGTTTGGTTTTTATATCAGGGCAAGATTGTTCCAGAATGATATTGGTGTCGCCTTCAGTAGAGCTGGCAATTAAGTTAAGCTGACGGTCGTAAGCCTGGAATTTTTTTATTTCAAGAACCCCAAGAGTGGCTACACCTCGATGAAAGTTCTCATCCAAAAATCGAGTTATGGTCTGTTTTTTTCTTAGCCGGAATGCGTTTTTAAATTTATCTTCTGCTTGTATAGATAGGCCGAATTCCTTAGCGTCTTGTGATGTCTTTTCTATGATGTCATGTATTTTTATTTTGGCTAAGTGAGTGAAGTTTTTTTGTTGATTGTTGAAGATTATTTCTCGATATACTTCACCCGTTAATATGGTGAATATCACCACCAGTATTCCCATAAGAAATATAGTAAGGGTTAAGTTTGTTTTTATTGAAAAGCGGGCACCATTCATAATATAAGTAGGTTATTTTTTTATGTATGGCAGGTCTTTTGAAAGCCATTCTTCAAATCCACCTCTAAACCAGTAGATGTTGGTGTAGCCACATGTTTGTGCAATTTCTATTGCTTTTACGCTGCGGCCACATTTTATCCCGTTGCAATAATATAAGCTTGGTATTGATTTTTTGTTTATGTGCTTATTTAACGAAACGCAATCAGTTAATGTGTTGGGTAAGCTAATTGAGCCCTCAATGTAGCCTTTCTTGCGATCGCCAGCAATCCGTGAGTCGATGATGACAAGCTCAGGGTATGCGTTTGCTAGTTCAATTAATTGTTCGGCAGTGACTTTAGTTGTATTAGGGATGTTATCTGGTGATGTCTCAGCGATAGTGCTATCTATATTTAAACCAAGAACAATTAATACTTGAAATAGGTATAGTGTTTTTGTGAATTTGGCCATGGTTTCTCTACATGAAAGTGTTGTGTTTTACAGGGATTGTAGTACAAATTATAAGGGGTTTATGGGTTGGCCCTTAATTAGTTAATTGCATATTTCGGCTCAAATCATATATTTACCATGCCTGGATGCATCCATATTTACACCTTGCTTTTCTTTAGTTACACAGTTCTTTCTTAATGTCGCTTCAACTCGAGCTGCATTGATTAACCGAACATCAATAACTTCAGGATAAAGTGTATGGAGTTGATCAACTACTAAGGCGCGCCTTTGTGATTTTTCCTCTAGAATCATGCGCTGGCTTTCACTGATCGAGGCTAATAATAAAAGCCAGGGTGACTGCCATTGAATAAACTCATTAATCAGATTTATGTGTTGGTTGTCATGATTTTTTTCGCTAATCATGAAGGGGTGAAAATCGTCCTCGTTTAATTCTCGATTTAAATAAGCGTCGGAAATATTATTCCCGCTCATTCCTATTCCATGGCCGTCAAGTGTCCGCTTAAACCATTGGGCCTTTGGTGGTGTGGAGCAAAGCTGGTTAATATAGTTTGTTAAGTATTGTCCTGCAGATGTATTGCTATGCTGTTGAATGGATGCATAGGTCTCAGATATGAATTCGTGGCAACAGGCTCGCCCTGCGCGCCAGTCGAGAATGGGATCGCTGTTGATTTCACTTTCCCGTAGTGCACTATCAATTAGAGCAAGTGGGTATGCGTTTTCATCAAGTAGCCACAGTTCATAGTTGTCTAAAAATGGGAATGGCAGGTCTTGATAGTGCTGCAGCAAATGCTCATAAACCTTAGCGCCTTGCTCTTCCATTAGTTTGAAATCATCAGAAGGATAAATAGGTCCGCGGGTTAAGCCCTCTTTTTGAGACCAGTGGCCATAACGAATATCGGAAATTTGAACGTTCTTTTTAGAGCCCAGGTCTTTTACTAAATCGCGATTTTTAACATAAATATCCCAGTTTGTGCCGTCCAGTGTTACTGCTTCAGCACCTTTGTATTCAATGATATTCATTGAGCCCCGAAATGGGTTTAGTAGACGCTGTGAGTATTTAATAAATGGCATCTTCGATATCTATGGTGTTATTTTTCCGCGCGTTCAAATAATGTGTTCTCACATTGGCTGCAAACAGGAATGGTTCCCGTGGTGTTAAATTGAATCATTTGTTGGCAATCAGTACAGACGAGTGAGCCTGGTCCTGTAATTTCACCGCTTTTATAAATAGTATTCTCTTGCTCTATATTTTTTGTTTTGCACCCGGGGCGCGAAAATTGCTCCAACTCGATACGGGTTTTATCTGCTACGGATAGAAATAGCTCGAGTACTTTTTGCTCAATGATTTCAATATCAAGCATTAGCCATTCACTAAACTCATGGCTGGATTCCATAAGGTATTCAGCGGCATCATTTATGTCACGTTTAATATAGTTGCCGATTTCATCGGCTTCTTCGGCGCTAACTTCTCCCAGGTGTAAGGCTTGCTTCTTTGCTTGTTCAATGGCTCTTTGCAGTGTAGGTATGGCATGAGCCTCCGCATTATCTATAGTGTCTTTTACACGGCTCATCATCTGATTATAGGCATTAATAAGTGATGATTTGTTTGGGTTGTCTGATAACGACATAGACTTACCTCTTAATTCTTTAAAGCTTGTATAATCACTCCACAGCAAATAATTGTTACGTATAGGATGTGGATGATTATGCAGAGCAGATCATATGGTTGATGTGAACGGCTCTAAGGTGGAAACACCTGGACTATCGGTGTTTTCACAAAACCTGAGTTTCCTAACTCCTGTGTCTGATGTATCCTTCATATCCTTTTTATAGTTCATATTTGCAGCAAATCTGTGAACTCCAGCCCTTTTGAAGCCAGTTAAATGCAAGAAAATTACGATCCACAAAAAATAGAACAGCAAGCCCAGGAATTTTGGGATAAAAATCAAGTATTTAAAGTTACTGAGGAAGCAGGCAAGGAAAAATTTTATTGTCTCTCCATGTTCCCGTACCCCAGCGGGCGCCTACATATGGGGCATGTGCGTAACTATTCTATTGGTGATGTAATTAGTCGTTATCAGCGAATGCAGGGGAAAAACGTATTACAACCAATGGGTTGGGATGCTTTTGGTCTGCCGGCAGAAAATGCAGCACACAAGCACAATTCACATCCGGCCAAGTGGACGTATGAAAACATTGATTACATGCGCGGCCAGTTAAAACGCCTTGGTTTTGGTTATGACTGGGATCGTGAATTAGCAACCTGCACACCCGAATACTATCGTTGGGAGCAATGGTTGTTTACCAGGCTATATGAAAAAGGTCTGGTATATAAAAAGAATGCTATCGTGAACTGGGATCCGGTTGACCAAACCGTATTGGCAAATGAGCAGGTAGTTGATGGTCGAGGCTGGCGTTCTGGTGCATTGGTTGAGCGTAAAGAAATTCCGCAATGGTTTATGAAAATCACCGATTATGCCGATGAGTTATTAACAGAAGTTGATCAATTAGAAGGCTGGCCTGAACAGGTTCGCACCATGCAGCGAAACTGGATTGGTCGCTCAGAGGGTGTTGAGCTGCAGTTTGAAGTTGCAGGTGAAGAGCCGGTTGTGGTTTATACCACCCGCCCAGATACCTTAATGGGTGTGACCTATGTGGCAGTTGCTGCAGAACATCCGCTAGCGCTAAAGGCCGCTGCATCAAATGCAGAATTGCAGGCATTTGTTGATGAATGTAAAAACACCAAGGTTGCCGAAGCTGAAATGGCAACCATGGAAAAGAAAGGCATTGATATAGGCTTTAAAGCGAAGCACCCAGTAACAGGCGAAGCAGTGCCGGTATACGCGGCTAATTTTGTGCTGGCAGATTATGGTTCAGGTGCGGTTATGTCGGTGCCTGCTCACGATCAACGTGATTATGAATTTGCTAAAAAATATGGTTTGGCAATTAAGCAGGTTATTGCACCGGCAAATGATGAGCCTTGTGACTTAGAAAAAGAGGCTTTCACTGAAAAGGGCGTATTGATTAACTCTGATCAATTTGATGGAAAGACATCAGTTGATGCTGTGGATGCGATTGCTGAATTTTTGAGTTCACAAGGTAAGGGTGAAAAGCAGGTCAATTTCCGCTTGCGAGATTGGGGCGTTTCGCGACAGCGTTATTGGGGTACGCCAATTCCAATTATAAATTGTGATACTTGTGGTGCAGTTGCCGTACCTGAAGATCAGTTGCCTGTTGTGTTACCTGAAGATGCTGTGTTTGGTGATGATGTCGGGTCACCGATTAAGAAAATGCCAGAGTTTTATGAGACGACCTGTCCTACCTGTGGTGGCAAGGCGGAACGTGAAACAGATACCTTTGATACGTTTTTTGAGTCCTCATGGTATTACGCGCGTTATACCTGTCCCGATGCAGAAAGCATGTTAGATGAGCGTGCAAATTACTGGTTGCCAGTTGATCAGTATGTGGGCGGTATTGAACATGCGGTTTTACATTTACTGTATGCGCGTTTTTTCCATAAGCTAATGCGAGATGTTGGATTAATTACAGCAAGTGATGAGCCATTTTCACATTTATTGACTCAGGGTATGGTGCTAAAAGACGGTACGAAAATGTCTAAGTCGAAAGGTAATACGGTTGATCCGCAGGGACTGATTGATGAATATGGTGCAGATACGGTACGTTTATTCACCATGTTTGCAGCGCCCCCGGAGCAATCTTTAGAATGGTCTGATTCTGGCGTTGACGGTGCTTCGCGTTTTCTTAAACGTTTATATCGATTAATACATACGCATGTTGAAGCCGGTGATGTAGGTGAACTGAATAAAGCCGATTTAACGGATGACCAAAAAGCATTGCGCTTAAAGCTACATCAAACTATTCAGAAAGTGGGTGATGATATCGGTCGACGTTATACTTTCAATACGGCGATAGCAGCGGTAATGGAATTAACCAATGATCTGTCCAGGTTTAAAGATGAATCAAGCAATGGTGGTGCATTAATACGTGAAGCGTTAAATTCTATGGTATTAATGTTGTCGCCGATTGTTCCTCATTTTAGTCATGCGATGTGGCAGGAACTAGGGCACAAAATAGCAGTGATTGATGCACCATGGCCTGAGGCAGATGAAAGCGCGTTGGTGCAAGATAGTATTGAATTAATGGTACAGGTAAACGGTAAGTTGCGTAGTAAAATAAAAGTCGCAGCAGATGCTGATAAAGATGCAATAGAATTATTGGCGCAGCAAGATGAAAATGTTAAAACGCATACTGATGGTAAGACGATACGAAAAATCATTGTAGTGCCAGGACGTTTGGTCAATATAGTTGCTAATTAAATAATTGGGCATTAAACATACTCTATGATTTCAAATTTTAAATTAACAGGATGCAGAACGAAACTGCTAAAGCAGTTTCTAGTTTTTGTGCTGGGTATGTCATTAGTTGGTTGTGGTTTTAAATTGCGTGGTGCGTACGAATTACCAGTTGCGATGCAGCTAACTTATATAGATCATCAGCATGTGAGTACCGACCTGCTTCGCTCGTTAAAAATAGCGTTGAAAGCCAGTGATATAAAAATTACAGATATTAAAACAGATGATGTAGCTGTTTTGAAAATTTATAAAGAGACTAAAAATAAGCGAACTGTTTCAGTTGATGCACAAGGTCGAGCGCGTGAGTATACGCTAACGTATGCTTTGCGTTTTTCTATGATGGCGGATAAACAAAAAGTTGAAATTGCAGAGCAAGTTATTCGTATCGAGCGAGATTTTATATTTGATCCTGAAGATGTTTTGGGGAATAGTCGAGGTGAGTCTCAGTTGTATGAAGAAATGCAACAGGACTTAGTGCGTCTTTTGTTGTTACGTTTGCAAAGTAAAGCCTAAATATATTTATGAAAGTACGTCCTGATCAATTAAATACCCATTTGCAAAAAAATCTCGCAGAAATTTATTTTATTTGCGGTGATGAACCGTTGCAGGTAATGGAATCTGCTGATCGTGTTCGTTTAGAAGCACGACAGCGGGATTTTACAGAGCGTGAAGTGATGGATGTGGATGCGCAGTTTGACTGGAATACGTTATTGGATGCAGGGAATAGTTTGTCGTTGTTCGCCGAAAAACGTATCTTAGAACTACGATTGCCTACAGGCAAGCCAGGTAAAGTTGGTTCTAAAGTGCTGCAGGAATATGCCCAACGCCCCGCGGAAGATGCGGTGTTAATTATCAGTAGTGGTAAATTAGACAGCAGCGCAAAAAATACCAAGTGGTTTAAAACGCTGAACCAACAAGGCGTAGTTATTCAGTGCTGGCCTGTAAATGCAGATCAACTCCCCGGCTGGATTAATAATCGTTTGCAGTCAAAAGGCATTGTTGCAGATCGTGAAGCGGTGCAATTACTCGCCGATCGTGTGGAAGGCAATTTGTTAGCTGCGGCGCAAGAAGTAGATAAACTTTTTTTATTGTACGGTGCAGGGAAGTTAAATTTTGAGCAAACAGCATCTGCTGTTGCTGATAGTGCTCGTTACAATATTTATGACCTGATTGATAGTGCATTAGCGGGTGATGTGACGCGTACAGCCAGAATTATTGGTGGCTTAAAAAATGAAGGGGTTGAACCAGTGCTCATGCTCTGGGCGCTGAGTCGTGAAGTACGTATGTTGGCACAAATTTCTGAGTCCAACACTTCGCCCGATGCTGTAATGGCTAAATTACGTGTTTGGGAAAACCGCAAGGCACTTATTCGTAAAGCATTGTCCAGGCATAGCAGTGTTAGATGGAAGCTCTTTTTAAAGCGCTGCGCAAAAATAGATAAAGTGATTAAGGGTGTTGAATCAGGACGTGTCTGGGATGAGTTACTAATGCTGAGCACGCAGATTGCTCAATAAAATTTCGAGTTTATAAATGGGATCACTGCTGTTCTGTTAACAAAATGAAATAACTGCTGATACGCTTATATAGCAATCTATATATTGATTTCATGTTGCAATAGACATGAAATCAAAAAATTTGACTCCGTCATACCTGCGCAGACAGGTATCCAGTGTCTGCAGGCCTTTCAACGTCACTAGATTCCTGCCTGCGCAGGAATGACAAGTTAACGGGTCAGCAGTGAAATGGGATAATAACGTTGTTTGTTATTAATATAAAAAATTAGATAAAGGTTGTTGTTGATGAAAAAGTATCATGTTTACGGTGTAGGTAATGCGTTAGTTGATATGGAGTTTGAGGTTGAAGATATTTTCTTTGAAGAAAATGATATCGATAAAGGTGTAATGACACTGGTTGATGAAGATCGCCAGCATGAGCTGATGTCACACCTGGATGCTTTTGAGGGTAAAAAAGCATCGGGTGGCTCAGCAGCAAATACCATTATTGCGGCGAGTTATTTTGGTGGTAATGCTTTTTATTCCTGTAAAGTGGCTAGCGACGAATTGGGTGATTTTTATGTTAAGGACCTGATGGATGCGGGTGTTGCAAGTAATGTAGGTGACGGGCGAAAAGAAGGTATCACAGGTAAGTGCCTGGTAATGGTGACTCCTGATGCTGAGCGAACAATGAACACTTATTTAGGTATCACTGAAACTTTCTCAGTAGATGAGCTGCATCAGGAGGCGATTGCTGATTCAGAATATTTATATATAGAAGGCTATCTAGTTACTTCTAATACGGGGCGCCATGCTGCAATAGAGGCGCGCAGAATTGCGCAAGATAATGGTATTAAAATAGCGCTTACTTTTTCTGATCCTGCGATGGTTGAGTTTTTTAAAGATGGCCTGCAAGAAATGATCGGTGAAAAAATAGATCTATTATTTTGCAATGAAGCAGAAGCAATGAGTTGGGCGGATGTTGATAATTTAGAAGAGGCAATGGAGTCTATAAAAAAAATCGCTGATACCTTTGCGATTACTCTGGGCTCTAAGGGAGCCATGTTATTTGATGGTAAGAATATGATAGAAATTTCACCTCACCAAACCAAGGCGGTGGATTCGAATGGTGCGGGGGATATGTTTGCCGGTGCCTTTTTATATGGAATAACCCATGGTCACTCGTTTTTTGAAGCGGGAAATATAGCGAGTCTTGCGGCGTCTCGAGTGGTTAGCCAGTTTGGGCCAAGATTGGCGGCCGAAGAGCACAAAGAAATACTTGATATCGTATTGGGATAATTTTAAGTGGTTAAATATAATTGAGCCATGTCTAAAGTTATTAATCAGTATGCTTATCAAAATCAATGGGTTAGCTTTGTTTTTGTTGCGCTTTAGTAGTTTAATGGTCTACATTTAGCCAGGTGACTAATAAAAATTTAAAATTAAGTCTATTCTTTAGGTATAGAGTTGTGAATAACTAAACAGTTATGTTGTGGTTAAATGACCGAATAATGTGCTTACAGGGGGGGATGTCTTGAGTCAGGAAAAAAGAAAATATACACGGCGTGAAGCGCACTTTGAAGTTGAGTTAGGTCTTCCTTCTGGTGATATTAAGCTTGTCGGCACTCGTGATGTTAGTGATGGAGGCATCTTTATCCTGCTCGATCAGTTACAGCGCCCTGTTATTGGTGAAGTCGTAACGGTGAAGTTAACAACAAACCCCCAAAATACCGGAGAGTCCTTTCCAAGTAGTGATGCGGTTGTCGTTAGACAAGAAGAGGAAGGTGTGGGTCTGGCATTTATTGAGCTTGATTTTGATGATGCTATTTAATAGTTTGCGTGTAAATTTGCAGTGCTAGAATTTTTTAGATTACAAATGTATATAAGGATGTCTTTAGGTGAGTGAAACTGATAATCAGTCTGGTGATGCTGAAGAGCAACCAAGATACTATATTGAGCTGGTTGAGCAGATATTGACCGAGTTAGAGTCTTTCTTTTCTTCTCATTTGGATGAGATGTTTAAGCAGGCCGATGAGCACCTGTTTAAAGCAGCTGAAGAAGCAGACAATACCGCAGAGCAAAATATTCAGTTTGAGTGTATGAGTGCTGTGCGTGTTAACAAACCAATCATTCAACAGGAATTTGTTAATGAGCTGGGGTCGTATCTGCAAGCAGTATCAGAGCTAGACGAATTACCCGAGAAGAAACAGCAAAAAGATAAGTCCTTGTCTCTGGGTCTGGTTGAACAGAATGAAATGGATGAGATGGTTACTCTAACCTCCATCAGCAGTAAGGCGGCAATGGATAATTCTGAATCCATTAATCATCTAATCTTGCGCCTAAATGAATTAGCCCAGTACAACGACCATATTTTTCATGGTGAAGCGCTAGAGCCAAAACGCCTATGTGATGCTATCCATGAAGCTGTTTCAAAAACAGATTTAATTGATAGTAATAAACTTATTGTTTATCGCTTTTTTAATGACGCATTAATTAAAAAATTAGTAGATCTGTACGATAAGTTAAACGGCCTGTTAATAGAAAACGATATTTTGCCAGTAATCGATTATACGTCGACAATGGCTCATCATGAACCGATGCCTCAGCAGGCGCCTGAATACGAAGAAGAAGTAGAGCAACCACCAGCTCCCCAGGGAGGAGGTCAGGTTCCGCCATCAGGAAGAAGATCTTTTGGTAGTGGTATGCAGGGCTACTCCTCTGCTGGCGGTGGCGCACCAGCACAGGGTGGTGCACCTGCGGGCGGTCCACCGCCTGGCATGCAAACACAGCCTAATGGTCAAGCTGGAGGACAAGGTGCGCCAGCTGGCGGAGGTGGACCACGCCGCGCATTTGGCAGTGGTATTCAAGGGTATTCTCAACAAGCTCCCTCTGCCCCCGGGGGACAGAATATGGGGCCATCGGGTCAAGCTTATTCTGCCGGTGTTCCTGTTGGAGAAGTACGTCAAAGCATTGAAAACTTTGTTGGCGGTACCTCTGCGGATGTGAGTTCAGGCAGTGATGGTTATTATTCATCGCAGCAGGTAATGACGGCCCTAACTGACATGCAAGCACCTGCTGGTGAGTTAAGTCAGACGCCATTAGTATTTGATGCTAATCAGATCAAGAAAGCGGTATTGGCCAGTATTGGTGAAGCCGATGGTGGTGCGGTTACCAAGGCGGTGCATCATGTTTCTGAAAAAACAATCGACTTCATTAAGCTTATTTTTGACGGAATTATTGAAGAAGACAGCATTACTGATGAGATAAAAACATTATTACTCAGCCTGCAGATCCCTATTATCAAAGCTGCAATGCTGGATGCTGAGTTTTTTGTTGATGATCTGCACCCAGCGCGACAATTACTGGATAAAATTGCAGAAGCTGGCGTAGGTGTCTCTGAACATACTGATCCTGTTTATGTTTCTATTGAAGCGATTGTTCGGAAATTATTGAATGATTACGATGAAGATGTTGTCGCTTTTACAGTCGCTCTGTCTGAATTAAGTGATTTAACGGAAGAAATTTATCGCAATGCTCGGGAAACTGAAGTTGAGTCGCAGAAAACAGTTAAGCTGGCTCATGCTAAGAGTGTTGTATTACAAGAAATTCGTAAAATTACCATAGGTAAAGAGCTGCCTGAGGGAATAAGAATATTGGTGCTAAAAATCTGGCCTAGCATGATGTTCAATCACTTCCTGAAAAATGGCAAAGCTAATGATGAATGGGTTGAGCTTTTGATGATTTTGCAAAAAATCATTGAAAGCGTACAGCCTGTTCGGTCGTTAGCCGATTTAGAAGAACTGCGTTTAATATATGATACTGTTGTTGATACAGTGCGCATCAAGTTGGGTACATGTAAGAAGAAGCAGGATGTTATTGATCAGGCAATAAAAGGTCTTCAGGAAACCTATGAGACATTATTGGTCACAGAGAATTTACCAGAAGAAAGTGAGCTTCAGGTCGAAGAAGATACTGCTACTGAAACTGCACAGGTAGATACGGAAGAAGGTGAAGGTTTTGAACTTGAACATGATGAAGCAAAGGCTGAACCAGAGGCTGAGCCGGAAACAGAATTAACGACAGAAGAGATTGCTCGGGCAAAAATTGGTTTGTTACCGGAAGGCGTTTCACCCGGTGCGTGGTTTATTGTTTATAACGGCGAAGACAAACCCGTTAGGCGGCTCAAGTTGGCTGTTATATTGATGCTGGATGCTACTATGGTTTTTGTAGATCACTTAGGTAACGTAGTGATTGAAAAAGATGCTGAAGTGTTTGCAGACGAAATAGAGAAAGGCTTGTCAGGTATGATTATGCAACACTCTGTATTTGATCATGCATTATCGAGCGCGCTCTCATCCATTGAACGCTAATTGACAGGCTTGTTCTCTGAGTAGAAGCTACCCACTTTTGTTGGTAGCTTTTTTGTTTTTACGGAGTAAATTTTGCCTATTGTTTTTCGTAAATGTCAGGACTGTGGCAAAATACTCATTAATTAACTTATAACTCATTTGTAATCCTATGAAAGAATATATGCAAAAACTGGGGCAGCAGGCACGCGCCGCCGCTATTCAAATATCCCGTGCCGACTCGGCCGCTAAAAACCTGGCCTTGCTGGAAATTGCAGATGCAATAGATGCGGCAGTGACTGAGTTAAAAGTAGAAAACCAGAAAGACTTACAGGCCGGAAAAGACAAAGGCCTGGATGCGGCTATGCTTGATCGGCTCGAGTTAAATGATGCACGCATTGCCGGGATGTCCGAGGGATTAAGACAGGTTGCAGCATTGCAGGATCCTGTGGGTGAAATTAGCGATATGGCGTATCGCCCATCAGGTATTCAAATTGGCAAAATGCGTGTGCCATTAGGGGTTATTGGCATAATCTATGAGTCACGCCCTAATGTGACAGCAGATGCAGCTGCACTATGTCTGAAATCCGGCAACGCGACTATTTTGCGCGGCGGTTCTGAGGCTATCCATTCAAATAAAGCGGTGGCTAAGTGCATTCAGCAAGGATTAGAAAAGGCAGGTTTACCTGCGCAGGCTGTTCAGGTAGTAGAAACCACTGACCGTGAAGCGGTGGGTGAATTAATTACATCCAATGCATATGTTGATGTAATTATTCCTCGCGGCGGTAAAAGCCTGATAGAGCGTATTAGTAATCAGGCTACAGTTCCAGTGATTAAACATCTGGATGGTATTTGTCATGTGTACATTGATTCACAGGCAGACTTACAAAAGGCCAGTGATGTTGCATTTAACTCCAAAACTCACCGTTATGGCGTATGCAATGCGATGGAAACCTTGCTAGTTCATAGCTCTGTGGCACAACAATGTTTGCCTGAGCTAGCACAACGCTTTATCGATAAAGGAGTTGCGTTGCGTGGCTGTGAAAAAACACAGGCTATTATTAGTTGTGATGCAGCGACAATTGATGACTGGGATACAGAGTATTTAGCGGCTATTCTTTCAGTTAAAGTGGTTGATGATATTGATCAGGCAATGCTGCATATCAATAAACATGGTTCACATCATACCGACTCAATTATTACCGAAAATTACACTTTGGCTCGCCGTTTTCTACGAGAGGTGGATTCAAGCTCCGTTATGGTGAATACCTCGACCCGATTTGCAGATGGATTTGAATATGGTCTGGGTGCTGAAATCGGCATTAGTACAGATAAATTACACGCACGAGGTCCGGTAGGTTTGGAAGGCTTAACTTCGCTGAAGTATATTGTACTAGGCGATGGTCAAATTCGATCTTAGCTTCTACAGGCTGAGCAGGTTAAAGCATGGGCGAATTGATTGGCTTATTTGGTGGGACTTTTGACCCTGTGCACTACGGTCATTTACGCCCTGCGCTGGATGTAATGCAGGCTGCAAATCTGCATGAAGTACGTTTTATTCCTAATCGTGTGCCACCTCACCGAGATTCACCCGTACGTAGTGATCAGCAGCGGGTTGAACTGGTGAGGTTGGCAATCAATGACACGCCGGGCTTTGTGCTTGATCAGAGAGAGCTAAAACGAGAAGGTCCATCGTATATGGTGGACACATTGATGAGCCTTAAACAGGACTTTTCAGAGAGCTCGCTGTGTTTAATTTTGGGCATGGATGCGTTTAACGGATTACCGCAATGGCATCGCTGGCGGGAGATACTCGAGTTATGCCATCTCATCGTTACCTCACGCCCAGGCTCTAAGTTACCTGACTTTGCTGGCCAAGCAGATATACAGAGAAAAATTTCTGCTGACCCGAAGTGCCTGCGGGAAAGACCTGTAGGGCAAATACTGTTACAATCGGTTACGCAGTTAGATATTTCCGCAAGCCTAATTCGCCATCTTCTGTCTAATCAGCAGAGTACACAATTCCTGCTTCCTGAAGCCGTACGAGAAAAACTTGAACAAGCCTATGTCAGATAAAGAAAACCCAAAATTTGCAGCCCTAAGACAATTAATTCTAACCGCCATTGATGATATGAAAGGCGAAAACGTACTGGAATTAGATGTTATGGGTAAAACCAGCGTGACAGATAAGATGATTATTGTCAGTGGTACCTCAAACCGTCACGTAAAATCGATAGCATCCAATATTGCCGTAGAGGCCAAGAAGGCGGGAAATAAGCCGTTGGGTATGGAAGGTGGAGACCAGGGTGAGTGGGTGCTGGTTGATTTGGGTGATATCGTTGTGCATGTGATGCAGCCTCAGGTAAGGCAGTTCTATGATCTGGAAAAGCTGTGGAGTTTTGATGATGATATGGATGCACCAGATAATGGTGCGTATGAGGTGATTGCGAAGTAATTTTTAGGCTATGCGCATTCATCTACTTGCCGTTGGGCAAAAAATGCCCACCTGGGTTGAGCAGGGTTATCTGGAGTACGCACATCGTATGCCGGCTGAAGCCAAGCTGGAGCTGAAAGAAATAGCGCCGGGCAAACGCGGTAAAAATGCAGATATTAAACGCATTGTTGATGATGAAGGGCAACGCCTAAAAGCTGCTATTCCAAAGTCAGCTCATGTAGTGGTATTAGATGTAAAAGGTAAAGCTCATACAACAGAGCAGCTGGCAAAGCGAATGGATGAGTGGATGCATGCAGGCCAGGATATTTGTCTCTTAGTGGGCGGCCCAGAAGGTCTATCGGATGAGTGTCGTGCATTGGCAGATGAAAAGTGGTCGCTATCAGCTTTAACGTTTCCCCATCCATTAGTGCGTGTTATTTTAGCTGAACAGTTATATCGGGCCTGGTCAGTACTGCGTAACCACCCTTACCATCGTGCATAAAGAGGCATGAAAAAACTGGCAGCTAAGTAAGCAGCCCAATACATGATAAATATGTGATGCGAAAAATTAAAACCATAAATGACTGACAATACGCCGTTAACAAAACCACAATTAATCCTGGCCTCATCATCTCCGAGGCGTCGTGAACTCCTTGACCAAATACAGGTCAGCTATAAAGCAATCTCCGTTAATATTGATGAATCGCATATTCCTGGCGAATCAGCTGAGCAATTTGTGAAGCGCCTGGCGGCTGAAAAAGCTCTGGTGGGATATGAGAAAAATCCACACTGCACAGTACTGGGTTCTGATACGATTGTGGTTGTGGGGTCAAATATTTTAGGTAAACCTGAAAATAAAAAACACGGCATTGAGATGCTGTCTTTGTTATCAGGTAAGACGCATCATGTAATGACTGCGGTGGCTGTGCATAACGATGATTATAAAGCCTGCGTTATGTGTGTTAGTGAGGTTGAGTTTGCAGAGTTAACGACTCAACAAATAGAGGCTTACTGGGAAACGAGTGAGCCAGAAGATAAAGCAGGTGCTTACGCTGTACAGGGTATAGCTGCGCAGTTTATAAAAAAAATCAATGGTAGTTATTCGGGCATTATGGGGCTGCCACTATTTGAAACTGCGCAATTATTAAAAAAATCGGGTATAAAAATATTGGCTCGCTAAATACTGGCCGAGTATAAATGGAATAAAAATAGGCTTATGAGCAAAGAAATATTAATTAATGTTACACCTCAGGAAACTCGTGTCGCTATTTTAGAAAATGGTGTGCTGCAAGAGGTTTATATTGAGCGAAGTCGCAGTAAAGGCCTTGTAGGCAATGTTTACAAGGGGCGGGTGTGTCGAGTGCTGCCTGGTATGGAGGCTGCTTTTGTTGAGGTAGGTATGGAGCGTGCAGCCTTTTTGCATGTGTCAGATATCGCGCCACATGACAGTGCAAGCAAACCCTCTATTTCGCAATTATTAACGGAAGGTCAGGATGTTCAGGTACAGGTTATCAAAGACCCGATGGGAACCAAGGGTGCACGGCTAACGGCGCACGTGACTATTCCGTCAAGGTATCTAGTGTTTATGCCAAATTCAAGCAATGTTGGTGTGTCTGCACGTATTGAAGATGAAGGCGAAAGGGAGCGCCTACGTGACATGCTACTTGAACAGAAAGAATTGCTAGGTGATTCTGGTTATATTGTTAGAACGGCAGCAGAAACAGCTACGCCAGAATCGATGGTGCAGGACATATTGTTTTTAAATAAATTATGGACATCAATTAGCGAACAATACAATACGGTGTCTGCGGGTAATGTGATTCATGAAGACTTATCGCTGCCAATGCGTGTATTGCGCGACATGATTGATGAGGATCTTGAAAAAATTCGTGTTGATTCACGTGAGACATCAAAAAAGATGCAGCGATTCGCCGAGAAACTGGTGCTGGATGCACAGCATAAGATTGAACACTATCCCGGTGAGCGACCTATTTTTGACTTGTACGGTGTCGAAGATGAAATTCAAAAAAGTTTGGATAGAAAGGTTTTGTTGAAATCAGGTGGGTATTTAATTATTGACCAGACGGAAGCCATGACCACGGTAGATGTAAATACCGGTGCATTTGTTGGCCACCGAAATCTGGAAGAAACTATTTTTAAAACAAATCTTGAAGCGGCTCAATCAATTGCAAGGCAGCTACGCCTGAGAAATTTGGGCGGCATCATTATTATCGACTTTATTGATATGTCGGAGGATGATCATCGTGCGCAAGTTTTACGTGCTCTAGAAAAAGCCTTAGAAAAAGATCATTCACGTACACAGGTATGTGACGTGTCTTCATTAGGTTTAGTAGAAATGACACGTAAACGTACACGTGAAAGTTTAGAACATGTGCTGTGTAAGACTTGCCCAACTTGTGAAGGTAAGGGTTCGGTAAAAAGTCCAGAAACAGTTTGCTACGAAGTCTTTAGAGATATCTTGCGTGAAGCCAGGCAGTTTGATGCTAAGCAATTATTGGTTTTGGCTGCACAGGAAGTAATTGATTTATTAGTGGATGAGGAATCCAACAGTTTGGCCGAATTAGAGGATTTTATTGGTGTGCCCATTAAGTTGCAAGTTGAGTCGTTATATACTCAAGAGCAATTTGATGTGGTAATAATGTAGAGACATTCACTTGTCAAAAAAAGATCGCAAGAAAAAGCCGCTTAACTACAGGCGAGTTAAAAACTGGGTATTAAGTCTGCTTGGTTTGTTTATTATATTTATGGCTATTAGCTTTTCTCTGGCGCGCATGGCCATTAAGTCTGTGCCAGATTATACCTCTTCAATAGAGTCGATTGTTTCTGAACAAATTGGTTTTAAAATAGAAGTAGGATTTCTGGATGCTGAAATAAATTGGCTTATACCCAAGTTAAATCTCATTGATGTTAATGTTTTTGATAAAACCGGTAAACATCATATTTTGCACCTTGAAGAAATATATTTAAGTCTTGATTGGTTCACGACAATCAAAACACAGTTTCCTACTGTGGGTGAAATCACATTAGTTGGTTTAAAGGCACAAGCAGGTATTACTGAAAGTTCTCAATTAGTTTTACAGGATTATATTGTTGATGAAGATATAGATAAAACCCTTAAATCGAATGCCAAATTTAATGATGTTAATAATTTTAAATTTAGTGAGAATCTTAGAAATTATATTAACAATCTAAATTTTAAAATATTAGATAGCCAGTTACGCCTTTTTGATTTTAGAAAAAATAAAAAAATAAGAATTTTAAATAACTTCAATCTTTTGTTGTTAAATAGTGGAGATGAACATACGTTTGAAATTAAAGCTGATTTACCGGAAAACTATGGCAAACGATTACATATGATTTTGAATGTTGACGGTGACTTGTTTGAGTATAAAAAACTCCATGGCCAGGCATATCTGTCACTAGAGAATTTTTTTGCAGCACCATGGTTGGATGATTTTTGGGGTGATATAGGGATAGCGGCTAATGCAGGTGTTAATGCTCAAGTGTGGCTAGACTGGAAAGAACAGAGTGTTACCAGTATATATAGTAAGTTTAAACTTCAGGATATGCAGGTTCATTATTTAAACACTCAAGTTGAATCGTGGAATTTAGAAAAGCTCGATGGAGAGATTTGGTGGGAGAAGAAAGGTAATGGCTGGCAATTTGATATTAGAAATCTGAAATCCGTTAGAGATGGAAAAACATGGCCTAAATCGTCGGCAGTAAACGTTGTTATGTCTGATGACAAAGGTGAGCTTCATATACAGGCAGACTATTTGAGAGTTGAGGGTATAACGTATTTGGCAGGTATGGCAGCCAGCATTTATGATGCTAAAGACCCGTGGTTGGCTTTGCTGCATAAGTATCATCCAACAGGTGATGTTAAGTATATGGAGGCAGTATTACCTATTGAACAACCTGAAAAAATAAAATTATCGGCAGACTTCGATCGATTGGGTGTGATTTTGCCAGATTTAGAACCAAGTGGTTTGAGTGGTTTGAGTGGTGCATTGGAATATGAAAATGGACATGCTCGGTTGCTGATAGATTCACAGAATAGTCAGATAGAATTTAAAAACTTATTTAGAAATGCTATGACGCTTAATGAGGTTTATGGCGTTGTTAATGTTTTTAATAAACGGGATGAGTGGCAAGTAAGCAGCGACTCGTTGGTAGTTAAAACGCCACATATTGAAACTGAAAATAGAGTAGAGTTTATCGTTTCAAAAAATCAAAAACCTTTTTTAGATTTAATTACCAAATTCAAAAATGGAGATGCACAATATACTAATCAGTACTTGCCTGTGAGTATTATGGGTGAAAAAACAGTTAACTGGCTTGATAAGGGAATAAAGTCAGGGACTGTTACTCAAGGTGGCTATATGTTTTATGGAAACCTCGGTGATATGCCATTTAAAGGTAATCAGGGTGTTTCGCTGGCGTTTTTTGATGTTGAAAATGTTCACTTGCATTACCTTGATGACTGGCCAGGTATTAATAGAGCAAGTGCTACATTACGTTTTGAAAATGAAAGTATGTTTATAAAGGCTCGTGCGGGACGTACTTTTAATTCAAATATTACGGATGCACAAGTGTCAATCAATAGTTTCTTTTCACCTGTGTTGGAAGTAAAAGGTGATGTGGGTGTTGATCTGGAAGATATCAGGCCTTTCCTGGAAAATAGTGTGTTACGAGATGATAAAGATAGTTATATAGAAAATATTGACTTAAAAGGGAGCGCTCAGCTGGGCTTGAATATCTCTATCCCCTTGACTGAAAAACCTGAGGTGAAATGGGAAGGTAAATTATCTGTTGATGATGGGGCTTTAACTTTGCTAAATGAAGACTATAAATTTACTGAAGTGTCGGGTGAATTTGATTTTGCTAATTCATTTATTAAATCTTCACCCGTTTCGGCGAAAATAGATAATCAGCCAGTTAAGGTTATGCTGGAAACCAGGCAGATCGATAAAGATATAAATTATCATATTGATATTGAGGGTTATGTTGACTCGAAAACGGTGTTGTCGCCTATTCCAGAAATTCGTGATTATATAGCTGGTTTTGCAAATTGGGATATCGATATTGATATCGCTGGGTCTAGCGTGAAAAACAACGAGTTGCTCGGTATTAAAGTTTCTTCGGATTTAAAACAGGTGGCATCAAGCTTTCAGGGGCCATTATTTAAGTCGCTTGAAGAGCCAATGACGCTACTAATGAATATCAATATTCTTGAAAATTCAACTATTAAATATGATTTGGTGTTGCCAGATAATAAATATTTTAAGCTGGATGAGTTTGCAACATATAGATACCTATATGCCAATACGCCGAGCATTAAGGGTAGAATAAAACAGTATAAGCATGGGGAGGAATCGAAGCCAGTAGAAGTTGATCTTGATTATTTCGATGTGGATGCTTTTTTGCACACGGAGGAAGGTGTTGAGCCTTCTGTTTTGAATAAAAAGCTATCAAGTATACGACCAAATGATTTTCCTGCGGTTAGTTTTAAAGCCAAGGATATGCAATGGCAAAATTTTGATTTTGCACTTCTTGAGTTTTCAACAAAACCAGACAATTTGAATCTGCTTGTTGATAATATAAACATAGAAACAAAAGAATACACTGTAAATGGTAAAGGTAAGTGGTCTATGGGCTGGAATAACCAGCATGAAACTAATCTGACCGCTAATGTTAATGTAAAAAATCTTGGGGCCGCTTTACAGAAATTAGAATTTACCCGGGATATAAAAGGCACTCGTGGAAAGATAGATTTACGTTTAAAGTGGCAAGATATGCCGCATAATTTTAGTTGGCAAAATTTAAAAGGTGATGGGAAACTAAGGTTTAAAGACGGTGTGCTTAAAAAAATTGATGCGGGTACGGGTAGGATATTAGGTCTTTTTAATTTGAAAACATTGTTTTCATTGGATTTTGCTAATCAGGTTTCTAAAGGATTTTCTTTTGATAAAATGAAAGGTGACTTTACTTTCTTGAACGGAAATATTCATACAGATAACATGGTAATAGAAAGCAAAGCGGCCGATATCTATATGCGTGGTCGCTTAGGCCTAAATGACATGACAGTTGATCAATCAGTAAGAGTTAGGCCGCATCTTGGTTCAACGCTTACATTTGGTACAACGATTGTTGCGGGGCCTGCAGTGGGTGGGCTTGTTTACTTGTTTCAGAAAGTATTTAATCCAGATGCACTAACGGAATATTCATATAGTGTTAAGGGTGATATAAATGATCCCGTGGTTAAATTATTATCGGCACCCAGCTCAGCTGATTCTCAGGAAATAAATGATGAGCTGTAATATGTTGCGGCAACGACTTTTTTTACTGACTATTTGCTTGATTTCTAATAATCTTAATGCGGATGTTTCTGGTATAGAATTGCAGGCGGAAACATGGGAAGTTTCCAGGCATGGTGAATTGCTTATTAAAATACCAGAACTAACTACAATCATTAATAAATGGTCAGAAGACACCCGGCAAAAAATAGAGTTACGCTACCCTGGTGGTGAGGAAGGTGTGCTTTGGGTTGAGGAGTTGATGGATCGTTTGGTATCATCAGGTATTCCATCTAGTGCCATTCAGCTACTACCTGGTAGTAGTGCCGAAGATATAATTCATGTGGTTTTAATTGAGGCGATAAAAAAACAATGAGTAAAATTTCTGCAATTCAGATGTCATCTGGCCCTAATATACAGGCCAACCTGGACGAAGCTGCAAAGTTGATTGAACAGGCATCATCACAAGGTGCTGAGTTGTTAGTGTTGCCAGAAAACTTCTCGCAGATGGCAACTTCTGATAAAGAGCGTGTTTCTAATGCAGAAGTTGCTGGCAAGGGTCTGGTGCAAAATTTCTTATCAATGCAGGCAAGTAAGAATAAATGCTGGATTGTGGGTGGAACGATTCCTATACAAAGTGAAGAAGCTGGCAAAGCCTATTCCAGCAGCCTGGTATTTAATGATAAGGGAGAGCAGGTTGCCAGGTATGATAAAATACATATGTTTGATGTGCTTATCGAAGAAAATAACGAAACATATAATGAATCTGCAACAACCACGGCAGGAGAGGAAATAGTCGTTATAGATACTCCGTTTGGAAGGCTTGGGCTAAGTGTATGTTATGACCTAAGGTTTCCTGAGTTATATAGGACGATGATTGATGAAGGTATGGAAATATGTGCCTTACCTGCAGCTTTTACTGCATTTACAGGTCAGTCGCATTGGGAACCTTTAATTCGTGCTAGAGCGATTGAAAATCAATGTTATATGGTGGCCGCTGCACAAGGTGGTTATCATGTAAATAATCGCCAAACCTTTGGGCACAGCATGATAGTCAACCCATGGGGAAATATTTTAGGAAGTGTTGGTACGGGGCCTGGTGTTGTTATTACTGAAATGGAAAGAAAGGTGCTTGAAAGCACAAGAAAAAATTTCCAGGTATTAAGTCATCGACGTTTAAACTGCCGCATTAATTAGGTTTTGTAATTTTTATACGAACTCATCCAAAAATATCAAGAGTATAAAAGTTTGCAACTTACTAGCCTGCTCAGGATGAGCTGGTAAGTTCTATCCATTTAAAAATTATGACGCACTTTAAATTACAGTAGCAATTGTATGCATATAAAATTATTCGCCTAACAAAAAATAAAACTTTAGGTGTAGATGTTTTTATTTAACGTTTCCCGCCACCACCAGCTTTCATTAATACCCAGTCCATTGCACGTGCACTCAGCAAACGTTTTAAAAAACCCATAATGTAAGTTGGTTTGGTAACGTAGTATCTTACCTGTGGTCGCCTGGCTTCAAGTGCATGCAGTAAGCGCTGGTATACAGCCTCGGGGCCTAAGGTAAAAGGTGCAGCAGGGCCTTCTTTATTGAGGCGCTCAATCATCGATTGGTAATTGTCTTTATGCACGCTATTGTCTGCATCAATAAACTTCTCAAAAGCTTTAAATGCATTTTTACGGAAGTCACTAATAATGGGGCCGGGTTCAATTAAGCTGATGTGAATATTACTGCCGTGTAATTCCTGGCGCAGAGTGTCCGTTAAACCTTCCAATGCAAACTTGCTGCCGTTATATGCGCCACGGTATGGCATGGCGGCAAAACCCAGAATAGAGCTATTTTGAATGATCCGGCCATAACCTTGTTTACGCATAGCGGGTAGAACAAGGTTGGTGAGTTCAAAAGTGCCAAATACATTGGTTTCAAATTGAGCACGTAAGGCATAACGACTCAGGTCTTCTACAGCACCGGGCAGACCGTACGCACCATTATTAAATAGCGCGTAGAGTTTGCCGTTGGTTTGTTCCATGATGCGAATAACGGCGTTCTTAATTGAAATAGAGCTATCTAAATCAAGTTGTAAGCTATTAAGCCCCATATCCTTAAGCTTTTTTACATCTTCTAGATTGCGTGCTGTAGCAAAAACCTCGTAACCTTTTTGGTGTAATTGTTGAGCCGCATACAAGCCAATTCCACTAGAGCAACCGGTAATTAGGATAGATTTACGATTTTCCGCATGAGCATGTGTTTGGGGCTTATTGGCTTGGGGTGTGTTCAAAATGTGCTCTTTTGTTTTTATTAAGGTTTATTCGGCTGTATTTAGCGCCTTATGGCTATTTTCATGCTGCAATATTTGGCAGCAGCCCCGTAGGGCATTATAATACCGGCCTTTTCGCCTTGTCGCACTCCTTAAGCTTTTCTTGTGAGAAATCACACGTAAAACATGGCCATTATGGCTGTTAGTGAGTAATACAGGCTATGTAACGTTACATTAAAACTCTGGAAAACATTATGCGCAGTCATTACTGTGGTCAGGTTGATGAAACCCTGGTCGATCAGGAAGTAGAATTATGTGGATGGGTAAACCGTCGTCGTGACCATGGAGGCGTAATCTTTATTGACCTGCGTGACCGTGAAGGTCTTGTGCAGGTGGTATTTGATCCGGATAAGCCAGAAATGTTTGCGCTGGCTGAGCGTGTGCGTAATGAATTTGTATTAAAGGTGAAAGGCCGAGTGCGTTTACGTGATGAAGCTGCGTTTAATGCAAATTTAAAAAGTGGCAAAATTGAAATACTCGGCCTTGAGCTTGAAGTATTAAATGCCGCTGAAACACCGCCATTTCAGCTAGATGATGAAGGTGTTCACGAGGATAACCGTCTTAAATACCGTTATATTGACCTGCGCCGTGACGAAATGCAGCAACGCATGCGCATGCGTTCACAGGTAACTAGTTTTGTGCGTCGTTATATGGAAGACGGTGGTTTCTGGGATATCGAAACCCCAATGCTGACGAAAGCGACACCAGAAGGTGCGCGTGATTATTTAGTGCCTAGTCGTACACATCAGGGTGAGTTCTTTGCTTTGCCGCAGTCGCCACAATTGTTCAAACAATTGTTAATGATGTCGGGTATGGACCGCTACTACCAAATCGTACGTTGCTTCCGTGACGAAGATTTACGTGCTGACCGCCAGCCAGAATTTACCCAAATAGATATTGAAACATCCTTTATGGATGAGAATGGTGTAATGGAGATTACTGAAAGCATGATCCGTGATTTATTCGCACATGTTTTAGAAGTTGCATTACCCGCTGAATTCCCACGTATGACTTACGCAGAAGCAATGAACCGTTATGGTTCAGATAAGCCTGATTTGCGTATCGACATGGAGCTGGTAGATATCGGCGACCTAATGGATAACGTGGAATTCAAAGTATTCTCAGGCCCTGCGAAAGACCCTAAGGGTCGTCTGGTGGTATTGCGTGTGCCCGGTGGCGCAAAACTAAGCCGTAAAGAAATTGATGGTTACACAGATTTTGTTGGCCGTTATGGTGCGAAAGGTCTGGCATGGATTAAGGTGAATGATGTTGATGCGGGCCGTGAAGGCTTGCAGTCACCTATCGTTAAATTCTTACCAGATGAAGCGTTAGACGAAATCATTAAGCGCAGCGGTACGCAAACGGGAGATCTACTGTTCTTCGGTGCGGGCGATGCGAAAATGGTCAATGAATCAATGGGTGCGCTACGCGTACAGGTTGGTCATGACCTGGATATGGTTTCTCGCGAATGGAAGCCTCTGTGGGTTGTCGACTTCCCAATGTTTGAGTGGAACGAACGTGAAGAGCGTTGGGATGCATTGCATCACCCATTTACTGCACCTGGCTGTTCGGTTGAAGAATTGCAGGCGAATCCGGGTGAAAGCTTATCGCGTGCTTACGACATGGTATTAAATGGTTGTGAGCTAGGCGGTGGATCTGTACGTATTCACGATACAGATATGCAGCAATCAGTATTGAAGATTTTAGGTATCAGTGATGAAGAAGCGGAAGATAAATTTGGCTTCTTATTAAATGCTTTAAAATACGGTTGTCCACCACATGCCGGTTTGGCGTTTGGCTTAGATCGTATGATTATGTTAATGACCGGTGCGAGCTCTATTCGCGATGTAATGGCATTCCCTAAAACACAAACTGCGGCTTGCCCTTTAACCAGTGCGCCATCAGAAGTATCGGCAGCACAGCTTAAAGAGCTGAATATTCGTATTCGTAAGCCGGTTGCAGAAAGTTAAGCTGTTTCGCTAGATGCAATATCTAAAAAGCCATCGCTTGCGGTGGCTTTTTTAGTTTTAGGGAAAGCTTATTACGCTTGTAATAGGCGCTAATTTGCAGCTAAAGCATTTAATCTCATTACCCATTCAGGGATAGTGTTGTTTCCAGGGGCTTGCCGCTATTATACTGGGCTACTAATGTTAATTTCCCACGGGACTGATTGATGAGCGCCGTTGCTATCCAACCTTATGCCTTGCTTGATGATGAAGAGTGCGAACAGCGAATTCTTGCTGCGAAGGAAAAACTAGGTGACCGTTTGGTTATTCTCGGTCACCACTATCAGCGTGATGAAGTGTTTCATCATTCGGATTTTACCGGCGACTCATTAAAGCTTTCACGTGCAGCAGCAGAATCGAAAGCAGAATACATTATTTTTTGCGGTGTGCATTTTATGGCAGAAGTCGCGGATATTCTTTCCCGTCCCGATCAAATTTCAATGTTGCCGGACATGGCGGCCGGTTGCTCAATGGCGGATATGGCCAATTTGGCGAAAGTTGAAAAGGCATGGAAAGAACTATCCAGCGTTATAGAGCCAGATGAATGTGTAACACCTGTGACCTACATTAACTCGGCTGCGGATTTAAAATCTTTTTGTGGTAGCCATGGGGGTATTGTTTGTACCTCTACCAATGCTCGCCATGTATTAGAATGGTCGTTTAAGCAGCGTGAAAAAATTCTCTTCTTTCCAGATCAGCACTTAGGTAGAAATACCGGTGCAGCCATGGGTATTCCGTTAGAGGAAATGGTGGTGTGGGATTTCGATCAGGAAATGGGCGGCCTCACAGTAGAGCAAATTAAAAATGCCAAAATGATTTTATGGAAAGGCTTTTGCTCGGTGCACCAAATGTTCACCCCAGAGCAAATTGATAACTTCAAAGAAAAGCATCCAGAAACCATTGTCATTTCACACCCCGAAAGTTCTTATGAAGTGTGTCAAAAATCAGATTATGTTGGCTCGACTGAATACATAATTAATACCATTCGAGATGCCAAGCCCAATACTCGCTGGTTAGTAGCCACGGAGTTAAATTTAGTCAATCGCCTAAAAGATCAGTTTGCAGCAGAAGGTAAGCAAGTGCATTTTATGTCGCCTACGGTTTGTATGTGCTCAACCATGTTCCGCATCGATCCACAGCACCTCGCCTGGATGCTAGAAAATCTGGTTAATGGCAAAGTTGTAAACCAAATAACCGTGCCGGAAGAAATCGCGAAAAATGCCAAATTAGCACTCGATAGAATGCTGGAAGTGTCGCCGTAGTTTTCGAATATTTATCTTGTTGTAATAGATATAATTGTAGCGCCCGTATTGGCAATTTTAGTCATGCTATTAATCACATCGCAGTCGTCATTCTAAGCGTAGTGGCTACTTCAAGTATACTCACCATTCTAAGCACGGTCGTTATTCCAGGTACGCCCGTCATTTCAGCGAAGGTAGGAATCCTGAGCATATAGGTACAACCGTCATTCCTGCGAAGGCAGGAATCCTGAGCATATAGGTACAATCGTCATTCCTGCGAAGGCAGGAATCCAGTGCCTTATAGGTTTACTGTTTAAAAGCTAAAAGCCACTAGACCCCTGCCTTCGCAGGGCCGACGTAGTGCTTAGGTTTAATAAAAGCAAAAGGATTTTGCAAAATGGAAAAACAGCCAGCGGTGTATATACTTGCATCAAAACGTAATCGAACACTTTATACGGGCGTAACTAGTCATTTGCTTAAGCGTGTCTGGCAGCATAAGCAGAAATATATTAATGGCTTTGCCGAAAAACATAATGTGACTTCATTGGTCTATTTTGAATTGCATGCAGATATGCAGGCAGCCATTGCCCGTGAAAAGCAAATTAAAGCCTGGAAGCGTGACTGGAAGAAAAATTTAATAGAAGAACAAAATTCGTATTGGAATGATTTGTGAGATAATATTAATACTTAGTCGTCATTTCTGGTGCAGCTATTATTTTAGAAAAACCACCGCACCAGGTGAAATTATTGTACCAGGTGAGACTGTACTTCAAACACAGTCATCATCCAAACACGGTCATCACTTCAAACGCAATCATAGCTCTAAAAACAACCATCATTCCAAGCACAGCCGTCACTCCAGGTACAATCATCACTTCAGGCACAGCCGTCACTCCAGGCACAACCGTCATCTAAGTCAATCGTCATTCCTGCGAAGGCAGGAATCCAGTGACTACGACTCATTCGCCAAAAAATTAAAACTATCAACTTCTTTCTATTTTAGGTATTTTTACCCAATGAAAGAAGCAGTGGTTCTCGTACATGGTATCTGGATGAATGGAGCAGAGATGTTTCGTCTGCGTCAGCGTCTGACCGAGGCTGGCTATGAATGCCACCTTTTCAAATATCAATCGATAAAATGTTCGCCGGAAGAAAACGCCGAACATTTATATAAATTCCAGCACTCTATTCATGCCCCTGTTGTGCACTTTGTTTGTCACTCCCTGGGTGGTTTGGTGCTTCTTCACCTATTTGATAAATACCTCGTAGAAAAAACAGGTCGAGTCGTCTTTCTAGGCGTGCCGGTGAATGGCAGTGAAGTGGCTAGACGGCTTTCAAGCACCATGATGACTCGCTGGGTGGTTGGCAAGAGTATTGAGCATGGTTTGCTAGGTGATCGCCCAGTGTGGAAACAGTGGCGAGACTTAGGTGTGATATCCGGTGATTTCCCATTGGGTGTGGGGCTAGTGTTTGGCGGTCCATCTTCACCGCACGATGGAACCGTTTCAGTAGAAGAGACTTACCTGGGTGGAGCAACGGATTACCTCACATTAAATACAACACACCTGGGTTTACTGTATTCCGAAACCGTCGCTATTCAGGTAGTGACCTTTTTACGTGCCGGTAAGTTTGGTGATGAGGCGGGTGAGATGTTGTTTGATGCAACCTGAATTAATTACATTGGCGATGGTTTCAAAAACGATCTAGAGGAGAAAGTAATGGAAAGGAGTTAATGGATAAGTAAGCATGAGTCCATTTAAAGCATAGGCAAGCTAGTGTCGTTTAAGAAGACTTGCAGATTGTTGCCGTAGCGTAGTGAAGAAGCAAATTACTTAATCTATGGAGTAGACAAAAAATAGATAACAATAAACTCTTGTCGTTATCATTATTGGAGTACCATAAAAACAATATTCTTGTTAGTGTTTGATTAGAATAACTAGGGTACGGTTACTCAAATATAAAAGTCTTTTTTGTAACTCATCTGAATATTCGCTTTATCTTCACACCTATAAATAATAATTTCTACATTTTATTGAAATGTGTTTCTAGTGTCATTAGTTCAGGATCTTGATCTTAAGTTAACTGAAAGTTAAGTAGGATAGATTTCAAGTGGTGTCACTTTAAAGAGTTAACTTGAAATTTTTAAAAGGATCGATTAAGTCGGTACGCCCTGAAGATTAATGTTTAGGAAATTGGCAGATGTTGATATATATTTTAGCTAAAGTCGTGCAATGGGCACTATAAATGGCTGTGTCGTATGCTCTCTATGTTTTTAGGTTGTCTGATTGAAAAAGACTAGATTAAACATCATGAGCGCTGCCACTGTCCATAAAGCATCCATGAATTAAAATAATATCGTGCTGTTAGATAACTGACTGGGTCACTAAATTTTAACTTATAGCCTTGTTCGCAGATATCTAATATTTTAGTAATCACGACGTCATTGTTAAGTGAAAAATCAGTAAAAAATTGTAAAATATTTTGATCCTTACTAATGTATAAATTTGGGCAGTAATTAATCGATAGTTGATTTCGATTATGAAGAGTTTCAATGTCCTTTATTTGGTCTGTTATATTGGAGTTGCGGCTATATGTGTCATATTTAGGGAAAAAGAACTTCTTAAAGGCTGTTTTTGATATTTCCGATACTTCATTGTTTTCATCTTTTAATAGCATGTAGTGACTTAAAGTGTCAGGAAAAGGGAAGTTATTTCTAAAGAATAGATATTCGTTGATAACTTTAAATTTAGAGCCGATGGGAACGTAGTGAACTCGAAGAGGCTTTATTGGCTTGCTGGGGACTTTGTTCACCATACCGTTTTAACCAGGCATATAAGCTGTGTGTGGTCGTACCTAATCGTTCAGCAACATCTGCATCGGAATAGCCTCGTTCTGTGACTTGCTTAATGGCTTCAATTTTAAATTCTTCTGTATATCGTTTGCTGCTGTTCATAAACATCTCTCATAGAGTTACATTTTAACGCTATTTGGTGTCTAGCAAACCCTGGGAAGTCCAATCTAAGCTGCCACCAATACTGCCATAGCACCGTATCTCAGTTCGATTATTATCTGCTAATGAAATTACGATAGAATCTTTGTGGACGTCCATACCAATAAAAAGTATATTTGATTGTGTCATGTCGATCTCCGAGCCTGTTAATGAAGGGTTTCACTTTCATATTATGGCACTGGCTGCTCAGGTAGCTAACCCACGTAGGACGGAGATCGGCACCCTTAAGGGGAAATCATTATGTCTATGTTAAAAAAGAGGTAAGAAATATGAATAATAAAGTTATAAAATTACTATTTATTAGTCTGTCCATTGTGTTTTCACATGTACAAGCAGCAGGAAAAATTACCGGCATAAACTTTTCTGGTCCAGATGATCCTAACCATCCAAATATAATTCAAATACAAATCGAAGGCGGTTATAACTCAGGGGATTGTAATACACAATTTGCTGCAATTAGAGACTCGGCAGATAGAAAACACCTAATAAGTTTTGCTATAGCCGCATATGCAACAAAAGAACCAGTTACTATAGTAGTTAACAATAGCGATAAATATTTTCAAGATCGATGTACTATATCTAGAATTTCTAGTGTTTATTAAAAACATAAATCGGGTAAGGACTTAATGGCAATTACTTAAGTTTTTCATGATGGCCGTTTTTTAAAATATTATCCTGCGCTTCTGCTCTTGGTTGCATTAATAACGGGAGTGGTTTTGGTCGTCGCTTAACCGCTTTTGGTTCAACTCGCCCAGGTCTATTGCCCACCCGCCGCTGTGCAATTAACATGAACAGCGTTTGGGTATCATCATGTTTGTGTGTTTGGCTTGCCCATTTAATGCTGCATGGCATTTTACCCACTGGATTTATTTATCCCAAAGAACAACGCTGCCTTAGAGATTTATTTCGAAAACGTATGCAGCTCGTACAATGTCGAACATCACAGGTGGTTAGTGCACAAGCACAATACTGGCGCAGCACGGGTATTCGATTAAGTTGCCAGGACATTAAAAAACAGCCAGATAATTTACTCTCGAGTATCACAGATAAGAATTTACAGCTATCCATTCAAAGTAACTTGAACGTCATTCAGTTATTGAATACGCAAATACAAACAATAGAGGACACCGTACAACCACAGTGTAAAAACCTTCAAGAATACAAATATCTTACATCGGTATATGGAATCGGTGAGATTTTGTCACAGACAATAGCACTTGAAACAGGCGATATAAATCGTTTTCACAAGGTGGGTAATTACGCATCATATTGCCGGTGTGTTGATAGCAAAAAAACGAGTAACGGAAAAAAGAAAGGTTCGGGCAATAGAAAGAGTGGTAATAAATATTTATCATGGGCATTTATGGAAGCTGCAAATTTTGCTATTCGGTTTTATGAGCCAGCAAATAAATTTTACAAACGAAAACTCTCAAAGAGCAATTGCGCTCTTGCACGTAAGGCATTAGCGCATAAATTATCAAGAGCAAGCTACTACGTGATGAGAGACCACGCAGTCTTTAAGCCTGAACTATTGTTCAAGTAAATGAATTTAATGGGCCAATGAGCCAGGTTTGGGGTGTGGAAACTTCTTTTATAAGTCAACCATGACTCTGTAACAAATAAATTGGATACTGCTTGGTACCGACGATTTTCTGGGGCTCGTATGAGCCAAGGGTATAGCCATCTATTATTCGGTGACTAATACCTTGATCCCGAGGGGTGACTGGTGCAGCTCAGCTTTAAAGAGCGAACCAATGCTTTGAAATAACGGATGCATTGAGTGATACCGGTTTTAAATTAAACACCAGCTACACGTAAATAATTACGTGAAGCACTAGTGCGATCTATTGACAGTGAGAGGCTTAGGGGTGACCCCGATTAATTTTCATAAACACACGCGTCTCGACGCCAACCTATAGCACGAACATACTGATAGACAGTTGCAATTGCGCTGGCTAGCGGTTTAATATGGGCTATCAAACAGAAACCGCCCAAAATCCACAGGATCAGGGTTGTGTTTTTAATAAAAAAACGTCGACAAAACACTGGATATAAAAATACATAACAGGGAATGGGGCTAAGAGTTATTTTTACCTTGTCACTTTAAATACAATTTCCTTATAGTTAGAGTACGCCAGTCGCGGCATAGTCCAACAGACATTTATACGCCATGCTGCGCACAGCGTATAAATGCTAAGATGTTAGCACAAAAAAATAGAGGTAATCATGAAAAATATAATATTGTTGTCAATTGCATTGGGGGTAATGTTTTCATCGCCATCATATTCCGCGACTGAGAAAAATAGTACTTTATCTACAAGCAATATATCTATGTTAAGAACTCATTCCGTATCACATTCGAATTCTTTAGCGCAAAACATGACTATGTTCTGGGTTACAGGATTGCAAGATGGTTGTTTTAGTTTATATATTTATACTGACAAAGATCCATTTCTATACTCTACTATACTGGCTGGTGTAACAAAGGAATCAATTAATACATTTAAAGTATATTACATTGTGGATGAAGATAGAGGACCATGGGGTGATAACGGGTCGTGCAAGTTAACATCCTTTTCAATAGTAAAATAGTGCTAACAAAAACATCCAGCTTTTGGCAACAGCTGATGTGTACGTTAGATTTTAAGAGGTTAAAGATATGTTAAGAATTACAACAAGTATTATTTTTGTATTGTTTATTAATGTCGCTCATAGCGTAGAGTGGAATTGGTATGAAGGTATGACAGTAAAAAGTGTCAGAGCACAAGGACTAAGAGACGTTATAAGTTTCATAACAAACGAGCCTATACGAAATCCTGGTAACTGCCCAAACACAGACCACTATGCTATCGAGTCTTCGCTAGCTATAAGCAAAGAAATGCTTTCAAATTTATTAAGTGCATCAATGGCTGGAAAATCAATAGGTGTAAATATTCATTCAACTGAATGTTCATTTGGTCGCCCCAAGGTATTGGATGTTCAAATTAATACTTAATCTAACAAAAACATCCAGCGGATTGTGGGCTTATATATTAGCACAGCAAGTAACACTGATTAATAAAGCTTTTCACCAAGGTATAATTTACTTTTACCCAGCATCAGCTGGCTCAGCTAGTTGATTTGACACTTTTCAGTACCAAGTATTATCGATCGCTTCAGTGCATTAAGTGTTAGATGCTATACCTTGTTATAAACCAGCTATGTGCTGAGCGTAACAACCTGTTCCTGATCCTCCGACTCCGATTCTAACTTGAGTTTTTGTTGTGTACTGAGCTAGTGATATGGAAATGAGTGCGCTGTTAGCAGGATTGCCAAGCAGAACTATATTATTAGTGCACTGATCCAAAGGACTATTTGCTGGGTTAGGTGTAGATAAATTTCCTAGAGTTATCGTAGCTTTACCTGAAGGAAAAATAGTTACATTCTTGATGTCTGCAGTCCAAGTTACAGCTTGAACACTTGAGCTAACCAAAAGCCCAATTGTCAAAATTATTTTTTTCATCATATTTTATTACTCATCTTATTGTTTATAATGCTTACATATTAATTATGAACCGTCAGATAGCAAACAGATTCAGTATCAGCCCAAGCGTCACAACTTCCAGAACCTGTGATATCAACACGCTTGCTAGATGCAAATGCCATTAAAGCCTGAGAAATCATCACCTTATCTTCTCCCTTTATTGCATATCGATAATTAGTTCCAGCACCACAAATGGGTGGTTCATCTATAATACAAAATGGAAGAATGATAAACAATACACCTTCCCTAGTTGCGTTACTTTGCGTTGATACAGTTGATCTAATACTTACATTAGTGATGTCACCAGCAACTGAAAAATTAGATACCAGAACTAATGACAATCTCATAACATACTGAATAATATTTATTCTCATCCCCTAATGAGTATAATTTATAAATACATAACAAAATAAAAGGACGAGTCTATTTAAAATTAAATAGACCTCTGATTAAAAGTATCCGTTAAACTGTGTGAGGTTCACTCTGCCCCCCCCCCGATTAATTCTTTGCGTGCCGGAAAGTTTGGTGATGAGGCGAGTGAATTGTTGTTTGATGTGACGGGTTAAATATAGCTAGCTAGTTTAGGGCTTCTAGCTATAGTTGTACAATAAGCGGTACAACTAGGCAGGTAAGATCATGAAGGCTGTTAGCTTCACAGAAGTCAGAAATTCCTTAAAAAGCATTCTTGATGAAGTGGTGGGCAATGCAGATATAACGCTCATTACCCGCCGAGATGCTGTCGTGATGTTATTAGAATATTTTAATGAGTTAATTAAAGCAGTGTATTTATTAAAATCTCCCTCCAATGCGCTGCGCTTAGAAAAATTGACACAAACAATATAACGAAGGAAAGGTGACAGAAAGGAATTTAATGGATGAGTAAAAAAACCTCATGAACTGACAAGGTATAGAGAAACTAGGGTTACTTACAGGGGACTTGCAGATTTTTGGTCACAGCGCATAGATGGAAGCAATTGTTTGATTTATATCATAGACAAAAAACACTTAACGATGATTCCATGTCATTATCATTATTGAAATATTTCAATGCACTTACTGTTAGCTTATTCATAATAATTTTTTGCAGAAAAATAATATTGATGTATTCATTTAAAATTGATAGGCTGCTAAAAAATAAAAAATTGTGATTAGAGGAAGATCAAATGATATGTCATCAATGTCCTGGCCGTGTCTGGTTGGTGAGTGTTTTTGCGCGCCATATAACTCAATTATTTCCAGTAACTAATTATTAAGTAAATATTTTCGCGTGTACGCTTTTATTGCGTGCTGCTTTGAACTGAGTGAAATATTAATTACCGCACTGTAATAACTATGTGTATTAAATGGCTTGATATTATTGAGTCTGATGAATAACTCTAATAAAAAGAAATGAAAATGAAGAATCTTAAGTCGAAGCTTATTAAATCTATCGTATTAACGGGCATGCTGTTTTTTTCAATGCAGTTACAAGCAGCTGTTATAACTTACACAGAAGCTAAGCTTAAGATTGTCATGACGCCTGATGGTTTTCCAATCATTTGGTATAGCTATCAGGAATATGGGATTGATTTTACTTATGATGCTGGCCAGGTAGTTAACTGTGCACCAATTGGCCCGTACTACAACACATGTGGTGCCGCTATGCCAAGTAATGCGGTGAGTTTTCGTACTTTTCAGGTTTCAACCTATGTATCTGTTGATGTTTATTACGATGCTAATGGAAAAATTATATCTACAAATGAAACCGACACTACACCGCCTATTCCTACCTATGGCGGTGCGCCTGATGATGGTTTTTATACCGGCAAGTCTGAAACCTTTGGCTATACGCAAGGTGAATTTTCAGTAAATGAATCGGGTGCTGCAACCTATTCAATTCCCATTCAAATTCCACCTGCCACAGCGGGGATGGCACCAGAATTAAGCTTGTCTTATAGCAGTCAAAGTGGCAATGGTTTGTTAGGAACGGGTTGGTCTTTAAATGGTCTTTCGGCTATAAGCCGTTGCGGCAAAAATATTAATACTGATGGTATATATCGAGGAGTTGATTTAAGCACGAATGATCGATTTTGTGTCGATGGCCAAAGGCTTATTAATGTTTCAGGCGTTTCAGACGTTTATGGTTCATCTGGAACGGTCTATCGAACAGAAATGGATAGCTACACAACGTACATTTCCTATGGTTCGCAAGGTAGCGGCCCGGCATATTTTGAAGCAATTACTAAGTCCGGTTTAATCATGACTTATGGCTCTGTTGAATCAGGGTACGATTCAAGAATTGAAGCAACCGATAGTACAACCGTATTAAGCTGGCAGTTAGGTAGGGTGGAAGATACCGTCGGCAATCACTACAAAATAAATTATATTAACGATGCAAGCGGTGGCACACGACCAGATAAAATTGATTACGCATTTCCTAACGGTGGTGGTTTCAATAACAACAGTGTCAAGTTTACTTATAGTGATCGTGCAGATGCGACCTCGGGTTATTTGGCGGGTGCGAATTTAGCTAAAAATAAAAAACTTGATCGTATAGAAACCTATGCAAATGGCAGTTTGGTTAAGCAGTATTGGTTAGGCTATGAATACAGTGGGATTAATAATTTTCCTATGCTCAATAAAATACAAGAGTGTGCCGTTTCAAAATGTAAACCAGCAATTAATCTAACTAATCAAAAATCACCAACATATGGTGGATTTGATGAGTTTTCGGCCAATGATGCAGCGTATTGGTGGTTAGCATCTTCTGTTATAGATTCAAATTCAAGTGTAAAATTTATTGATGTTAATGGGGACGGGCATTTAGATAAAATATTAAGTCATGTTTCAAGTTATACAGGGCCGGTATTTTCAAAAGCCAGATTAAGTGATGGTCAAGGAGGTTGGAAATCAGAAGAGGAATCTGCGGCCTACGCTCCGATTTACCCGATTATGAACTTAGAAACGGGCAAAGAAATGGGTTCGCGCTTTGTTGATGTAAATGGAGACGGGCTTATTGATCAGCTGTCCGGACCGTATAACCGCAGTGGAGGCGTAGCACTTAATACGGGCACAGGTTGGGATTCAAATAATTTATTTACTGCGGTTGGTGTAATGGATTATGGGTTTGTTACATCAACAGGACAGGATCTAGGTTTAAGGTTACTTGATTTAAATGGTGATGGGCTTGTCGATATTATTAGAGCCAGAGATGTTAATGGAACTGCGTTTTCTTTAGCATGGATTAATACCGGAAAAACTTGGGATCGTACAGCTAGTTATACCCCTCAGTTTCCAGTAGTAGACGTTGATGGTAATGATGCAGGCGGTCGTTTTGCCGACGTGAATGGCGATGGTTTAGTTGATCAAATTTATAATAGTTATACATCGTCTGGAATTAAAACAGGCGTAGCACTTAATTTAGGAACAGGTTGGAGCACTGTTAACGACTTCGCTACATCAATTGCAAATGTCCCTTTTTTTACAGACTTAAATGGAAGAGACCAGGGAGTACGGTTAGTTGATGTAAATGGTGATGGCTTAATTGACATTGTTAAATCAAGAGAAGAAAGCCTAAATCCCAAAGCCGCATTTATTAATAATGGAAACGGTTGGTATTCTGATGAAAGCTACAAGCCCAAATACCCTTTTGTTAGTGTTGATGGAAAAGACGTAGGTTCAAAACTTGTCGATGTAAATGGTGATGGACTTGTTGATCAAATATACAGTCGCCGAAAATATACTGGCGGTATTATCACCATCACCGAAAGCGTAGCTATCAATACAGGTACTGGCTGGAATACAAATAATAACTATGCCAATACATTGCAAGGTACATCTTTATGGATGGTGGATGATGTAGATAGTAAAGATAAAGATACCGGCGTACGGCTGGTTGATGTCAATAATGATGGCCTGGTAGATATTCTTCAAAATAGACTAAGCTCAACATATGGCACTATAAAAGGCGCATTAATCAATACCGGTTCAGGCTGGGAGAAAGATGGCTATGGCTATTACACGCCCGCTTATCCCATTGTGGATGCTGCTGGCAAAAATTATGGCTCACAGTTTGTTGATATAAATAGCGATGGTTTTATTGATCAGGTATTTTTCAGGCAAGAAGGATTCAGCTTACTTAATGGTATTGCTCTTAATAACGGTAAGCCTCAACTCCTTACAAAAATAGAAATACCCAACAGCATAAATCACATTATTGATTATAAAAATACCAACAGCGCAGATGTTTATGCAGCTGATCCTTACCCCGTTACAGATGGTGTGTATGCACAGCACTCACGCCCAGTTTCTGAAGCGGCGGTAAATCTTACGTGGGATAAAAAAGTAAGAGACATCAACCCCCGTATGAATGTTGTATCGGCTTATTCAGTTGATAATGGTGTAGGTGGTTTTAGTACCAGTAATTATTTTTATCGTGGTTTTAAAACGCATATAACACGCGGAGCATTAGGCTTCCGAGCGGTTACAGATGCGGATGTACGAACAGGAATAATGACTCAGACAATCTATCGGCAGGATTTCCCCTATACCGGTATGTTGTTAGAGCGTGCAGAAGGCCTTAGTCTGGAAGAGTTGTTAAATGTGGATACCTATAGTTGTGGGGACGCATTGACACAAGCCGAATTAGAAAGTGGTTTAAGCTGTTTTGTTTCTAATTCACAATCACCAAATAGTATTGTTGTATTTAATATACTGAAAAACCTGGAATTTCATGAGCGAGCTGGTACCTCTACAAGCTCTGCCTTTGCACCGCATGTTGCTAAATCCTATGAGCAAAAAAATGATGTAGATCTGGGTGATTTTATGAGTGGCATGACCACAGAAAGTGGTTATGACATTGAAGGTAATACAACATGGATGAAAGTGACCAACACGGATGCATCCGGTGTCTACGTAAAAGAAACCCGTAATATATATGATGAATCTAATCTGCAGTTAGGCCGATTACGTTATACAACACTAACCAGTATTGCCAATGGAGCCTTTGATAGAAGAAACTCTGAATTCAAATACCATTCAACAACCGGCTTATTAACCGAAGAAATTGTTGAGCCATATAATCCAGAATTAACTAAACGCACTGTTTATAGTTATGACAATTTTGGTAATAAAGAGCGTGTAACCATTCAGGCGTCAGATTCACTGGCCACAACCCATCCAAAATGGTTTGCACCACGGGTAACTGAAAGTATTTATGATAGCCAGGGATTATTTGTAGAGTACGTAACTAACGCCTATGGTCACACAGAAAACAGAAGCTATGACTTAAGCTTTGGTAACTTACTTGATCAAACTGGGCCTAATGGTATTACGACCAGTTGGCAATATGATGAGTTTGGGCAAAAAGAATATGAATACCGTGCGGATGGCACACAAACCAGCATAACGGCAAATTGGTGCCAAAGTGTATGCACAATACCCGCATTAGGCCCAAATGACGTAGCGCAAACAGCAGCTTACTACGTTATTACACAACAAATAAAAGGCAGCGTAAATTATGCCTCACCCGTTACGGCTTACTACGACAGTTTAGGCCGTGAAGTGCGCCGTACTACCATTGGCTTTGCCGGTGAAACCATATACAAAGATATTAACTATAATGAGCGCGGTCAACTCACTGCAGAGTCCGCCTTATATTCAAATGCGGCGAATAAAAACCCAACGATTAACGAGTATGATTTTTTTGGCCGTTTGGTAAAACAAACCTCAGCCGACAGTGGGGTCAGTGAACTCGTATATAACGGCTTAACTACCACCACTAAAGTTTATGTGGTGAATGCCGCAGGCACTTCAGCCGACCATACACAACAGCGTATAGAAACTAAAAACTCACTTGGCTATTTGTTAAGTGTGCAAGATACCCAGGGCCAAACCATACGTTATGAATACAATGCCTTTGGTAACCGTGTGCGTACCATCGTACCGGCTATTGAACACACAGGTTTAAGTGCCGACCTTATAACGCATGTTGGTTACGACATACTCGGTAGAAAAACCAGTATGAATGATCCAGACATGGGTAGCTGGACATATGCATATAATGCAGCAGGTGAGTTAATTAGCCAAACCGATGCCAGGCTACAAACAACCGAAATGCAATACGATTTATTGGGGCGCTTAACACAACGCGATGAATATAATGCCGCAGGTGTGTTAAATACGGTCTCTAATTGGGCATATGAAAATAGTAACACACCAAGTTGTAATCTAGCAGACGGTGTAACAGAGGCAAAATGTAAAGGTAAATTAATATCCGAATTTAATAACAAAGGCTTTGTTAAAAATTATGCCTATAACGAATTAGGCTTATTAGCCGAAACCACCACTAATATAAATGGTAACCCGTTTAAACAAAATACCGCCTACGATACCTACAGCCGCGTTGCCAGTATCACCTACCCAGAAAGTAGCGGTAATCGCTTTAAAGTAAATCACGTTTATAACAGTTATGCCTATCTGGAAAAAATTACTAGCGAAGATGGCCAGCTTAATTATTGGCAAGCCGACATTATGGATGCGCGTGGTATGGTTATTTCAGGTACGCTGGGTGCAACCGCAAGTAGTAGTGGTATTAGTTACTGGAATGGCTATAACGATGCAGGCCGAACAGAGTGGAACGAATATAACAATAGTTTTGGCGATACACTGTACCGAGGTGATTACAGTTACGACAGCATTGGTAACCTGGTTACTCGCTCAACATCGCGGCGTACTACGGCGGGCAGCAACGTAAGCCTAAGCGAAAGCTTTGGCTACGATGAACTCAATCGACTAAAAAATACCACTGATGCCAATGGTCAACAAAACTATGTATACGATGGCCTGGGTAATATAAAACAAAAGCCGCGCATTTCAGGCAATTATAGCTATGATGAAACGCGACCACACGCAGTAAAAACCGCCAATGGTTTCACCTACCTATATGATGCCAATGGCAATATGACGGATGGTGCAGGGCGTAGCATCAACTGGAATGTTAATAACAAACCCACCAATATTACTAAAGGTGGCACTAGCATAAATTTTGCCTACGCACCGGATCGTGCGCGTTACTTAAAAACACTTACAACAAGCGATCCTCAATCGGGTAATCCCTTAGTCAGTAATACTTATTATTTAGGTGGCTTATACGAGCGTACAGATAAAGCGGACAGCAGCGTTGAGTATAAGCACTTTATAAGAGCCGCTGGGCAAACCATAGCCGTGCATACGCGAAAGAGTAATTCAACTAGCAGCACGGAATATCTATTAAGAGATTATCAAGGCAGCGCCGTTGCCATTGCGAACAGCGACGGCAGTGTAAAAGCGCAACTCGACTTCTTTGCCTTTGGTGAGCGTAGGCAAGTGAGTGGTAGTTTAATTTCAGATGTCGCTGCACAATTCAACCGAGGTTACACCGGACACGAACATTTGGATGATGTCGGTTTAATTCATATGAATGGCCGAGTGTATGATCCAGCGTTGGGTCGCTTCTTAAGTGCAGATCCGAATATTCAGGCACCGAAAAACTTACAGAATCTAAATCGTTATTCCTATGTAATGAATAATCCGATGACGCTGATTGATCCGAGCGGATTCTTTCATAAAAAATTGTTTAAGAGTGTTAAGCGGTTTGTTAAGAAGTATGGGCGGGCGATTGCGGCGATTGCGATTAGTGTTTATTTACCTGGTGCTATGGGATTGGTTAATGCGACGGGAGGAGCTACTTTCGCGGGTGCGGCAATTTCAGGATTTGTTGGTGGGCTTGTTTCATCTGGTGGTGACTTAAGTGCCGCGTTTACTGGAATGATTTCTGCAGGGCTCTTCTATGGTGTTGGCAGCAGTGGGTTAGGAGATTTTGGGCGGGCTGTTGGTAATGGTCTTGTAGGTGGTTTGAGGCAGAGAATGACGGGAGGCAAGTTTGGTGCTGGTTTCTTGGCTGGTGCGTTTACATCCTCACTTGGAGGAAAAATTGGTAAAATTGATGCAGGTAACACAGGTCTTAATTTACAGCGCACATTTGCGGCTGCGATTGCGGGTGGTACGGCTTCGGCTATTGGTGGGGGTAAGTTTAAGAATGGGGCTATTACTGGGGCGTTTAGTCGGATGTTTAATGATGATTCACATGGTGGTTTAAAGGAAACGGAGCAAGAGCGTATGCTAAGGGAAAATGATGATGTAGCTGGATATTATATGTTACGTGCAGCAAATGGCGATAGTTATGCAGATACAGGGTTGCAAGTAGTTATGAATGAAGGTTTTTTAGGTGTTACTGCAAACTTTGGTTTGGCTGGAACAGCGATGATTAATGGTATCGAATATAATGAGTACGATATCAATATAAAATTAATGAATGCTCATGCGAATGCAGTATCAATTGATACTGCAGGTACTATTGGTTTGTTGCATCATAGCCAGATAACTGCATATCATCATGACGTTTTTTCATCGATGGGTTTGCCGACATCTACATTTGGAGGTACTCCGGTTACTGGTTCAGCAAATGAATCTGGTATTTGGTCATCTATATGGTGTTCTGGTTGCGATAAGCAATGATGGGTATAACTAAAAATAAGTTTGTCAGAATTGTGTTTCAAGATTTTATGATCATTGCAGGCTATTTTCTTGTTATATGCTTGCTTGATGGGTTTGCGGATGTGTTACCTAATATAATTTTTGGGATACTTTTTTTGATATTATGGGCTGTAGTTTTTTTGTTGATATTTTTTTCTAATGCAGAGTTATTTAAATCAGTAAAGAATAACTATTTATGGGTGATTTTAACGACATTGATCACATTGTTTATTTTAATACCAGTTGTGGTTTATTCAGTTCATAATCCATGTTTTATCTGAAAAATTAATTGGAAAATTAATTAATTTGAATTAATTGGGGTCAGAGCACAATTGTTTCTAATATAGATTAAATGGTTTGAGTGGAAATATATAAATATAAATTAAAAGGAGTTAATTTATGGCCAGAAGACCGAAAAGATAAAAGGGGACAGATCTATTTAAGATAAATTAATTGGGGTCACCCCTAAGCCTCTCACTGTCAATAGATCGCACTAGTTCTTCACGTAATTATTTACGTATAAAAGGGGACAGATCTATTTTAAATTAAAAGGTGATAAAAGGGGACAGATCTATTTAAACTATAAAGCACCGTTTGAATACGAAACAATGATGGCAAGCGGAAAGTGAATGTCCGAAATATCGGGGTAAGATCAGATCTATTTAATTCACAAGGAGTGAATGATGCCAAGGAAAGCACGGATTTTAGTACCAAATTGTCCACACCATATTGTGCAACGTGGACATAATCGTAATGCGGTATTTGTTGAAGATCAGGATTATCAGTTTTATATAGAGAATATAAGAGAGCTGAAATCGGAATTTGCAATAAAAGTGAATGCTTGGTGTTTAATGACGAATCATGTGCATCTGATATTTGAACCGGGGAATGAAACGGTTAATTTATCTGCAATGATGAAGCGTCTGGCAGGTCGGCAAGCAGCTTATGTTAATAAGTTAGAGAAACAATTAATTGGGGTCAGAGCACAATTGTTTCTAATATAGGTTGGGGTAGTTGATTTGTTTTTTTAGTAAATAAATAGATCTGTCCCCTTTGTTTCGTAGGACGGGGATCGGCACCCTTAAGGGGAAATCATTATGTCTAGAATTAATAAAAAGGAAGAAATGAAGAAATGAAAAGTCTTTTATTATTAGCCGCGTTATTTTTAATATCATTTAAAATAAATGCAGTAAGCACTACATCAGATAACAAAATAAAACAAGTACACTTCTGGGAAGGAGTACCTGGTGTACTCATTATCCATGCCGACATGTCAAAAACAGAAGGCTGTACAAGAACAGATCAGTATATATTAAGAGAAGCGCATCCATTTTTTAAAGAGCTTTATTCTCTGCTATTGTCTGCACATATTTCTGGGCAACATGTAAGGTTGGGGCTCAAAAATTGTGATTCTAGTTTTCCATCCATAGTGAATATATATAGCAACAAATAAAAAGCTAACAATGGAATCAACCTATCAATCTCGACCGGCAAGCTTGCCGGCTATGTAAACGTTACGCTTATAACTAACTAATTACTAAAAAGAACACATATGAATAAACTATTTTTATTAATAACACAAACTTTACTAATTGTCGCCACAAGCACTTCTGCTTACGCTGCTGTTACCTATACAAGTACAGATAAAATAAAATCAATAGCTACTTACGCTCTAGGTAACATAGGTGTGGCTATGGTTGATTCAATAATAACCAATCCAGCAAGCTGTCCTAATACTGATTCTTATAAATTATATAAAATTACTGACACTACTGATCATGGGAAGAATATGTACGCTATGGTTTTAGCCTCTAAAGCCTCAAAAAATGACATCAGGCTATTAATAGATAACGCCACATGCACAGGTGGTTACGCAGTTATAAAAGGCATTATTTCAATGTAAAAGCAGCTACGCCTTAACTGCTTACGCAACTAATCAACAAACAAATTAATTGGAATTAACTGGGGTCAGAGCACAATTGTTTAGAGCACAATTGTTTCTAATATAGATTAAATGGTTTGAGTAGAAATATATAAATATAAATTAAAAGGAGTTAATTTATGGCCAGAAGACCGAGGTTTAATCTTGTTGGTGTGCCTCAGCATGTAATACAGCGTGGTAATAATCGAGAAGCGTGTTTTTTTGCAGAAGACGATTATCGGTTTTACATAGAATGTCTGGGAGAGTTTTCTAAAAGGTATAATTGCCTAATACACGCGTACGTATTGATGACCAATCACGTACACCTGCTGGTGACACCGCAACAGGAATGCTCGGTGTCGCAAATGATGCAGTCATTAGGTGCAAAGTATGTTCGCTATATTAATAAGGCCTATAGGCGATCTGGTACTTTATGGGAAGGCCGATATAAATCAAGCTTAGTAGATACAAATAACTACTTACTGTTATGTATGCGTTATATCGAGCTTAATCCAGTCAGGGCCGGTATGACGGAGGTACCTGCTGAGTACAGATGGTCTAGTTACCAAATGAATGCTTATGGACAAGATGATAAACATATAACGCCACATCCATTGTATTTGGCGTTGTCCGAAAATAGTAATGAAAGGCTGTATTACTATCGAGGGCTGTTTGCAAATACACTGAATTATAAACAGTTACATGATATTCGAGATGCGTTAAATCAAGAATTGATTTTGGGTAATAGTCGTTTTAAAGAGCAAATTGAAACGATGACAAATAGACGGGTTGAACTCGGTAAAGCGGGACGTCCTAAAGTAAGGGAGCTAGAGGTTTATTATGTATATTAGTAACAATTGTGCCTGAGCCCGATTACCCATTCCTCATGGGAGCGCGGCTTAAGTGAAAACACAAATGGGTTGATAAGACAGTACTTCCCAAAGAAACATGATTTCACTACAATCACTCATCAACAGGTAAATTATGTTATGGAAAAACTGAATAACCGACCTAGAAAATGTTTAGGTTTTAAAACGCCTAATGAAATATTTTATGGAATCAAACCACCTGTTGCACTAGCAACTTGAATCCGCGAATTAATTTAATGGAAATAACAAAAAATAAATCAGGATGCAGAAAGCTGTGGCTTTATCGGGTTTTTCTACAGCCTCGTTATATTTTAAAATCGAAAAGAGGTAAATAATAATGAAGAAAGTAATTCTAGTAATCGGCATGGCAATTTTCCTTAGCAATACCAACGCTGCCAGTTTTGGATGGGCCGTGCCAAAAAGTGTATTGCAAGAGTCTAACGTTTTACATGTAGAATTTGATGCAACCGCTACAAGGAGCGGCCTACCAGGTTGCGCAACACGCACATACATTGATTTAACTACAGAGGCAGGAAAAGTTAGAGCATCTCTGGCTTTAACCGCATTTGCTGCCGGTAAGGAAGTATTTTTTTATATAAGTGATGGTATGGCTAGTTGTCAATGGTCATCATCAGTACCCAACAATTGGCTCAGGGTTAGAAATAATTAAGAATTAATTGGGTTCAGAGTGACCCCGCTGACCCCGATTAATTCACCAGCTTATAGCTGGTGGGTGTTGAGTTAAAATATGGAGGCTAGAAATTATATGTATATTAAACTGTTATTTTTTGGATTAATGTTTTCACAAGTAGTGCTTGCTGAAAAAAGCTCATTTTATATTGCAAAAATATGGGAGGAAGATGGTTATTATTTGCGCTTGAGTCCTTCGCCGATAGGTTGCTCTGATTCGGCACGAGTTCATGCCTATTTAGCGTCTGATGTTTCAGGTTTTTCGGATTATGGACTTATGTTGTCTCATGCTAAGTTACTCAAAAAAACATTGGATATTGAATATGTGATAAGGGGTGATTGTTTATCAAATGAAACTACAGTAACTATTTTAAATATGAGTGTAATAAAATGAGATACATAAAGTTTGAATCGAAATTATTTGTATTAATTTTTACTGTTCTGTTTTCATTTAAAGCGCATGCTCTTCCGCCAGAGTTTTATCGATTGAGCCAACTGGCACAACAACATGCTAGAGATGTAGCAAATGATAATAGTGAACCATCTTATTCACAAGCAGTATTAATAAGTGGTAGCGGTGAAGCTGATACACAAACCTTGATAATTGGTGATGTTGTAGATTCTTTACAATTTGAACCTGATAAACCGATAAAAAATATTTTAATTGGCCGCGTCATAACGCAATTAGAAGAAAATGGGATTACAGTTAATAACGCGGGCCTGCTTTTTTCACAAAGAATTAATGGTGGAAGCGGAAAGTGTAATTCAAAAAAACATTCTTGGTGGGCTGATGTTGATTTTATTGTAAAAAATGAAACTACTTTAGCATTACTTTACGATGCCTTAAGTGAACCAATTTATTTAACGCTTGATCTTGATGGTGAAATAGGTCTTGATGGAAATGCAACATTGCGCCCTGGGAAGCGTGTATTAGGTTCTTGTGTAAAATATGACAAGATTAAAATTGCAATAGAAATGCCAAGCATACCGATAGAGCTTTTGGCTGAGGTATCCATTAATCTTAACCCTTATATAATACCGCCTGAAGAATCTGCATCAGGCCAATATGAAATTATATTGATACCGAAGGGTATGATAGTTGCAACAATTAAAAAGCTAGACAATATTGATGTCAATCTTGATGTCGATGCGTATGGTGGTATAGGACTTATCATTGGATCTATATTCGGTTCACCTGTTTCTGGTTTTTTAACTGAGATAGGTTTAGGTAGTAATGCTGCTGAGAAAAAAATAGGGGAAAACATTGAGAAAAAAGTACTTGATGCATTAAATGATTTCTCAAATGAGCCGTATAAGAAAGATATTACGTATAAACTCGGTGGAAATAAAAGGTATGTTTTACCTGGGTTAACCGAAATTAATACAGCTGCATTACATAGAATATTCGAAAATATCAATTTACCATTTATACCGTCATCAGATATGCTAAGCAAAAAGGATAAATTTTTAGCGGAATCAATGATGTACTCTAGATTTGATAATAGAGAAATATATAGGTTACAGAAGAATCATTCAGACGGTGTGCTATCAGTTTTAATTAGTAGCGTCTTGATCCTTAACTGAATCAATAATTTTCTGAAATGGGTTAGAGTGCTCTGTCCCCTCCCCCTTTTCGTATTCTCGGGCTATTGATTATTGGTTGTCGAATTGAAAAAACATAAGGTAAGTAAGATGAAAAAAACAATTCTTTTAATGTTGCAAATGACGATGGTCGCTAGTGTTTATGCAGGATGGGATTTAGGTGGAAATTATAGTGGTACAGGGTTTTCTGGGCAATGGAAGTCAATCTGCGGTGAGGATTCAGGAAATGAGAATTATTGTATAAACTCAACGGATATAGCGGGGCAGGAAAAAAGTACATTTTTAGTAGGTGAAGCGATTCTCTTGGATTTAACTAATATCAATTCAGTAGAGTGGTCGGCGAGAATTAATCCGCCAATACCAAATATTCTTCCTGCTGAGTACGATAGAAATAATCCGATTTTTTTTCACTCTACTAGTAATTGGAAATATTCTATTGGCTGGTCGTTTTACGGTTCTTATTTGGATGACAGTTGTCATGCTCTTTTGAGGCGGCAAGCATACGGAAGTTCAACAGCTTGGTGGTGGCAAAATGGGAATGATTGTTATGCTGCCAATGAAAAACTACTAAGCTATCCTGACAACGGACAAGAAAATACTATTACATATCATATATATGAAAACCCTGGCACATATATAATTACAGCTCTGCCACTGGTTTTTTCTTATATGCCAAATGATTATGAATATGTGATTCAACCACTCTATAAAACAATAACTGTGGTAGATGGACTTAATTATTCGTGGATGATTCCCGTGATTTCATTAATCTTAAATTAGATATATAGAGCAGATGGCGATGGATAAACCGATGTGTGTACTTATATTTTTTTAATGGTGCTGCTGCATTGTTAATGCCCGTTATGGGGTTTTCTTGGTATGGCGTTGTGATGTTAAAGAAAATAAATAAAGATAAGGTTAAAAATAAAATGATAAAAATAATTTCACTGATTTTGTTGTGTATCTATTCGACTTCTCTGTATGCAAATGGATCTTCTGGTTGGCGAACAATTAAAAAGGTCCAAGTGGAGGGAGATAGTTATATTGTAATACATCCTTCAGTTGCATGGGAAAACCCAGACTTTTGTGGGACTGCTAACTATGCAGTAATTCCGTTGATTGATAATGCTAGTGATAAAAAATTAAGTGTTGCCCTTTCTGCATACATGTCAGGTAAGAAATTAGGCCTGTGGTTCACTGGTTGCAAGAAAACGCCTTGGGGGGATACTGCTCCAATAATTTATACGCTAACTATTAGTGATTAAATAAAAGGAGACACAGTGAACCTCCCCTAAAATTTCGGATACTTTGAACCTCAGCGTTATGTTTAACACCAGACAAATAGATAAATTGGTAAAAATATGAAACTAAAATTAATTTTGTTGGCTTTTACGCTAATCCCGAGCCTTTGTTATTCTGCAAACGGTACATACACAGGAACAATTACGGAAATATTGGGCGGCCCAGGGCATGGATATACCATCTATTTATCGGTTGGCGGTAGCGTAACTGAATCTTGTACAACTGACACGCGTTACTCGTTTCAAATAGATACATCAAACCCTTCAAGCAGTATTTGGGTGTCAATGCTGTTGGCTGCTTATGCTGCTGAAAAAATTGTTTATCTTCAAGGTACAGGTGTATGTACTAATAACGTAGAAAACCTAAATCAAGTAAGGTTAATGTAAAACATAACAAAAGGTTCAATCTGTCTCCGCAAGTATAGCTTGTTTTTGGGTCTGGCTGTGCCAGACTAACCCAAAAAAATGCTACTCACTACGGAGCTTAACTTAGCGTTATAAATAAAAGAAGGAATGACATGAATAAATTACTTTTCTCACTAGTATTGTTTATATGTGCAATATCTAATTCTTATGCTGAATGGGTTATTACGCCAACTACTGGAGCAGTCGAAAGTGTGCGAACATATCAAGCAGGCACAAATGGTCTAAGGGCGCAAATTACAATGTCGGGAGTGAGCCATACCTGTGGCAATGCTCCAAATACATTCTACTTTGATACTGGAAATGTTCCTACTGAAGTTGTCAAATCAGTTTTATCTCTAGCATTTGGTGCAATGGCTGCTAACAAACCAGCCAGGGTCACTTTTGAATGTGTGCCAGAAAATAATTATGGTTGGGGTAAGGCCATAACAGTATTTAAATAGCATTAGAATAAAAGGGGCGGATCTATTTAATTTCACAAGAAGAAAGTTGTATTAAGTAAGGAGTATTAATCGGGGGAAGCTCAGATCCCAGTTGTTTCTAATATAAGATAATAAAAGAGAAAAAATTATATGTATAAAAAGATATTAACAATTCTATTTTTCATGTTTTTGGGGAACACTGTTTTAGCAGTTCCTCTTGTTACTACTGCAGCTGTGCCCAAAAATCTACATGTATATGATATTGGTGGCAACACATATGTTGATCTTGTTCCTCATGGATGTGCACAAACGAGATATTATTTGACACCAGACCATGTTAAATATGATGCAATTGTATCGTTATTAATGGCTGCCCAAATAGCGAATAAAGAAGTGTTGTTGAGGTATGACGGATGTGATAGTAACTCTATGGGTAAAATTGTTGGTGTTTACTTGATGCAGTAGAAAAAGGGTGCAGATTGGTAACAGGTGTTATCTTCGTTCAATTAGCATTAACAACGAATAAAAAAGAATGAATCAAATAAAAGGGGAAGCTCAGGTCTCTTTAATTTCATAAGGAGTGAATGGGGTGATACCAAATAACTAGATCTGTCTCCTTTTGTTCGGGATGTAAATAAGAAAATTGGCCTATCAATTACATTGGTGAAGGCTTGTCATAGTAGTAACTTTGCGCATAATCCACACCCATCTCTTTTAGCAAGTTACTTATATCTTCATCTTCTACAAACTCGGCAATGGTTTTTAAATTCATGGTATGGCCAATGAAATTTATGTCATCAACCATAACGCGTGATATTTCATCTTGTGCAATTTGCTTTAAAAATATGCCATCAATTTTAAGATAATTGATAGGTAAGTTTCGTAAATAGGCGAATGATCTTAAGCCGCTACCAAAATCATCTAATGCAGTAAAATAGCCGAGTTCCTGCAATTGCTTTAGGAAGTGTGTAGCATTTTCTAAATTCGCAATAGCCGAGGTTTCTGTTATTTCAAAGCATAAGCGTGCATGCGATATATTTTTATTGGATAGTATTTCAATTGTACGTTGTGTGGATTTATTATTGACCAGGCTCTGGCCTAATAAGTGAACCGCATAAACCGTGTTGTTTTATTTTTATCTAATTTCTTAAGTGTATTTTCAATTACCCAGTTATCTGGCATTGTCATTAAATTGTAGCGCTCTGCGAGAGGGATAAATGCCACAGGGGTATTATTTTGGCGTCATCATTAAGCATACGAATTAATATTTCTCGGTGAGCTTTCACATTAGAGTTGCTATTTAGTGAACGCAATGTTCAGGAATATAGTGTAAAACGACTCGACTTTCTTAATTTTGATATGGCATAGGAGAACCCGTATATTTGAGTTGTCCTCATTGGAATAGCATGTACTGTTCGACATGCTATTGGATCTTATATTTAGTCGATTAAGAGTAAGCCAGGTATTGAATTGCCGGTATTATGAAATAGGCATATGTTATTTTTAGGCTTGTATGGTTGATTGGGCCTTGAGTTTCATGCATGCATCTTCAAGAGGTGTTGGTTGCCCGTAGAAATATCCCTGAACATAATCAACACCCATTTCTACAAGCAAGTCCTTTATGTTTTCATCTTCCACAAATTCTGCGATGGTCTTGAGGTGCATGGTATGGCCAATTGAGTTTATGGCCTCGACCATAACGCGTGATGTTTCATCTTTAGCTATCTGACGGACAAACATGCCGTCTATTTTTAAATAATTGATAGGTAGACTTTTTAGGTAAGCAAATGAACTGAGTCCACTGCCGAAATCATCTAAAGCCGTATAACAACCTAATGCCTGTAATTGAGTTAAAAACACCGTGGCATTTTGTAAGTTAGCAATAGCAGCGGTTTCAGTGATTTCGAAGCAGAGTCGATGTTGATTTATATTGCTTTCAGATAATGTTTTTATGGCATGCTCTGCAAATTTATTATTAGCCAGGCTCTGTCCGGAAAGATTTATTGCATATATTGAATCGCTAGTGTCTCTGCGTAAGTGTTTTATTACATTGCTAATAACCCATTCATCAATTTTTGGCATTAGATCATAGCGTTCTGCTGGTGGTATAAATGCCATAGGCGGAATAATTTCACCATCTTCATCAATCATACGGATCAGTATTTCACGATGTATTCTTTGATCCAGATTTGTATGTAGCGGCGAAATTTCCTGAGTATATAGGGTGAAACGATTTTCTTTTAGTGCATCGTTAATTCGATTTACCCATTGAGTTTGTTCACGCTTTTCGGTTACGTTCTTATCGTCATATGTAACGGTATGGAATCTGTCTCGGCCTTCATGCTTTGCCATATAGCATGCGGTGTCTGCTGCGTGGTATAGGTTTTCATAGTTAGAAACTTGTGCCGGGGCATCAACAAGGCCGATACTGGCGCCAATGCGAAAAGCCTTATTGCCCCAGACAAATTGGTATTCTCGAACACTGCATAAAATCTTTTCAACAATAGCTTCAGCATCCTCGGTATTGATATTGGATAAAAACAGGGCAAATTCATCGCCACCAATACGAGCGAATAAATCTGACTGTCTTAATACCAGTTTTATTCTTTGTGAAACCTGTTTTAGTAATTCATCACCAGCGGCATGACCGAGTGTATCATTGACGATTTTAAATCGATCCAGGTCCATCACACATAAAGCATGTGTTGTGCCTTCTGAAAATAAGGTAAGTGATTGTTCAACTTTGTTTTCGAATTCAAGCCTGTTTAATAGTCCCGTCAAAACATCATGGCGGGCCTGGTGATCTATACGTTTGGCCAGGTATTTTTCTTTACTGATATCCTGAAAAGTTGTAATGGTACCAAGTATATTGTTAAACGTATCTCTAATGGGAGCCATGGTTT
>Ga0316209_1000287_pt1 | contig 98813 bp, 89 predicted proteins | sample 6monopyrite_MG_FD_204945 | JGI IMG/M metagenome (GOLD analysis project Ga0316209, IMG submission 204945) | Microbial mat bacterial communities from mineral coupon in-situ incubated in ocean water Damariscotta River, Maine, United States -... | ecosystem: Environmental > Aquatic > Marine >... | reverse complement strand
AGCTTTTAACGGCCCCACGCCATGAAATGAAAGTGATAAATCACAGGAGTAAATACCGTGCTAAAGGTGCTTAACTTAGTGCCATTCGGGACAGAGCGCCAAAAAGCGGCGGTCTTTCCCCGAGGGATATGTTCCACAGCAGTACCCATTTTCACAAGCAAATTAAACTGAAAAAAGTCTGCTTCGGCATGGTTGCCTAAATTTATATTTGTACGCCAGTGGTGCACCACATATAAGAAGATTACTTGCTTTTATTTGCGTGTTTAGCGTTCATTTGCGGAAAACTGCTTTTGACTTTTAATAACGTCTTCAAACAACCATAAAGCTTGCAGCCAGGGTGCCCACCACCAATGACCAGCCATCCACCAGCACAAACAACATGAGTTTAAATGGCAGCGAAATAATTAATGGCGATAACATCATCATACCCATCGCCATCAGCACGCTGGCCACCACCAAATCGATTATTAGAAAAGGAATAAATAACATAAAGCCAATTTGAAACGCGGTTTTTAACTCGGACGTTAAAAACGATGGCATGAGCACTGAAAAAGGTACTGACGCTGGCGTGTCATAACCCTCCTCTCCCGCGAGGTTTGCGAACAGCTCAATATCAGTTTCCCGGGTTTGTTCAATCATAAATTTATGGAAAGGTTTTTTAAGTCGCTCAATGGCTTCGTCCGCGGAAATCTGTTCTGCAATATACGGCTGATACGCATTTTCATAGGCCTGAGTAAACACCGGTGACATGATAAAAAAACTTAAAAACAATGACAGGCCAATTAAAATCTGATTCGATGGGGTTTGTGCCGTGCCCAGTGCCTGGCGCAAAATAGACAGCACAATAATAATGCGTGTGAACGAAGTCATGGTTAATAGCAGCGCCGGCAAAACCGACAGCACTGTCATAAACATTAACACCTGCAATGAAACCGAATAGGATTTACCACCGGATGCGGTGTCTTCAATAACTAACGCGGGCAAACCCGGTTCGGCTATTGCACCTGTAGAAATAAAAATCAACAAAAACAACAGCAAACTATTTTTTAAATTAATACAAAATTTAAATTTAATAAAATAATTCATTTCTGATTTTCCAGCACTTCTTCAAATTTAGATTCGAATGAATCTGCAGCGCTATCAATATTTGAATCAACACAATGATCATCCAGCACATACAGTGTTTGAATATGCCCGGGGGTAACGCCTACCAGTAAACGTTTATTATCGACCTCAATTAAAATAGCTTTTTCTCTGGTACCCAGCGACAAACCACCCAGCACTTTCATATCGACCAAATTGTGACTGGGCAGACGGCCATATTTTTTTAACACCCAGGCCAGGCCTAAAATTAAGGCAATAACAACCACTAATCCCATAGTCATATTGAGTGCCCCCATCAGTGAAAAAGCTTCGACGGATGCGGGTTTTAAGATTTCTTTTTCTGCGAGTGCAGTTGCGGGGAAAAGTGTAAAAAAAATAATCAAGCTGTTTAATAATTTAATCATAATGTATTGCAGCACTAATTTCTGACTCTCAACATGTAGGTGCGAATTTATTCAGACAGCAAAGCCATTCAACACATCACTCAGCTCTGCACGAACAAACTCAAACCTGTCTATTATTTTAATTTTTTAACCCGTTCCGCCGGGCTGATAATATCGGTTAAGCGAATACCGAACTTTTCATTCACCACCACCACTTCGCCCCGCGCAATTAAAGTTCCGTTAACCAGTACATCCATGGGCTCTCCGGCCAGTCGCTCCAGCTCAACCACCGAACCCTGATTAAGTTGTAGTAAATTTCGAATGCTGATTTTGGTGCGCCCAATTTCCATGGATAAATTCACCGGGATATCAAGCACCACGTCCAGATTAACATCCGAACCCGGCATGCTCGAATCGGTTAGCTCATCAAATCCGGCTGCACTGGCTGATGCACTGGCGGTATCAGCCTGTGCACCTGCCGCTTCAGAATCTGCCTGCTCATTCAGCGCATCCGCCCACGGATCTTCTTCATCTGGTGTATTTTCTTCATCGCTCATGACTTAATTCTCATCTTGACTTAACTCTCACTTTCATCACTTTCTGAAATAAAATTGAGTTCCGGACGGCTCACTCGCTCATTAATTTTTATCGCCGCATTGCCCCGCGACACACCGAGGGTACCACGAAACATCGGGATTTCTTCCGCTTCCAATATCACCTGATCCGGCATATCAAACGGAATAACATCACCCACACTTAAGCCATTGACATCCAGTAAATTGATTTCTATTTCCGCCAACCGGCTTTTAACTTCTACCTTAGATTCAAAAATTTCATCGCGTAACGATAAACGCCAGCGATCATCCACTTCTGCCATATCAGATTGCACACCCGCATCTAGCAAATCCCTGATCGGTTCCACCATTGAATAGGGAAATGTCACGTGCAAATCGCCACCGCCGCCTTCCAGATCGACCCGAAACGTACTCACCACTACAACCTCCGTTGGGCTAACGATATTGGCAAGATGGGGATTCACTTCAGAAGACTGGTATTCAAATTTTAAATGTTTAATGGGTCTCCAGGCGTCCTCCAGATCACCAAAAAGCTGCTCCAGCAACATGCTGATAACCCGTTGTTCTGTCGGCGTAAATTCACGGCCTTCAATCTTGTTATAAAAACGCCCTTCACCACCAAAAAAATTATCAACAACAATAAACACTAATTTTGGATCAATAACAAACAGTGCAGTGCCTTTTAAGGGTGAGACCTTAATCATATTTAGGCTGGTGGGCACATACAAACTATGCACATACTCGGCAAACTTCATCATCTGCACACCACCCACCGCAATTTCAGCCTGACGTCTTAACATGTTAAACATGCTTACCCGAAAATTACGCGCGAAGCGTTCGTTAATCATTTCCAGCGTGGGCAATCGCCCACGCACAATCCGTTCCTGGGAATTAAAATCAAACGAACGCGCCGAACCATCCTGTATTTCTTCGTCTTCAGTTTCTACATCACCGTCATCTACCCCATGCAAAAGGGCATCGATTTCGTCCTGACTTAAAACATCTGCTGTTGCCATACATTATTCTTCTAAAGTTTTTAACAATAGTAGCTAAATTTTACTGCATAACAAAACTGGTAAAATAAAGCGCCTCTATAGAGCTTGGAGCCCCCACATCTTTTAACACATTATGTATCACTTCTATCGCCTCCTGGCTCAATGCTCGTTTTCCTTCACGGGTATTAATTTCATGATATTGTTTGCCACCCAAAAGCAGCAATAATTCATTTCTGATGGCGGGCATGTGAGTCTTTAATGCCGACTCCACTGTGTTGTCATAGGTCATTATCTGTATATCAACCTGTAAAAATGCCACCTGATCCTGATTCTCAAAATTCACCACAAAAGCCGGATGCAAGGGCACATAAATTGGCGTACCCTTGGATTTTTTAGACTTGCCCCCTTCAACAGCTTCCCCATCTTCAAGCACTTCGGAGTCCGCTGTCTCAACAGGTTCTTCACCACCGCTCATAAACATGAATACGCCCACGCCTATACCTATCAGTAATAACACCCCATTAACCAGCAAAATGATTTTCATCATTCCGCCCTTCTTTTCCGCGCCCGCTTCAGTAATTTCTTCTTCGTCAGCCATCAAGCTTCCCCTGTGTTATTGTGAGAAATGCAAAGACCGTGCCGCTATTAACCGAAAATTACATATAATCAGCTTAAAAGCACGACCTGCATCTTAGTTAGAATATTTAACCTGATATTAAGCATAGTATTAAATCATTTAATTTCAATAAGATAGATAGTTATTTAGAATAATCACAGGCGAGCCACAACAAAGATAAAAATGCTTTTTTAAAGTATAAATATTAAACTCCCAAATAAACGAAGCCGTCTGTATAAACTAAATTCGTCAGACTATTGGCCGATAACTTATATACTTAACTATGTTGTTAGCCAAAAAACTGTCACTTAGAAAACTATGATTAATATTCCACCCATAAAACAGAGCACAGCGATTAACCCGGAAGTTATTCCCGAACTCACCCGCACCTGGAAAGTTGGGCAGGTACTGAGTGCAACGACACAACGGGGGGGAGAGCCTTTATCCAATGTATTAATTCGAGTAGGCCAGCAAACACTCGAAGCTAAAACACCGGTAGCACTTCAATCGGGGCAGGATATTAAATTACTGGTAAAGTCACTGGGTGATCCCATGGTCAATCCCCAGAGCAATCCACTGAACAGTAGCGCAACAGGTAAGCTACCTTTGTTCAGTATTGTGGGTGTTGAAGCATTTATGCCCCATACTAAAATACCTGGTACCGAAACACTTGATCCCGGAAAATTAATCGCCCTTAAATTGCGTCAGTTTATTGCAATACAGCAATCTTTTTCCGAACTTAAAGACTCGGCAAATAACCTACTGAACAGAAACGCTTCTAGTGAACAGCTGACCGCCCCTTTAAAAAACCTGCTAAACACGCTTCAACAGACAATATCACTCAATACAAATAACATCAGTCCCGCACAGTTAAAGCAACATTTTTTAGATAGTGGTGTTTTTTTTGAGTCTAAAATACTCAGCCAGGCAGCAATCACTAAAACCAAAGACAATTTTAATGAAAGTTTAAACCGTGATTTTAAATTTCAACTCCTGTCGATAAAAGCTGAATTAGTAAAATTTGTACCCCCGAAAGAACAGTTGTCATTGCAAACATTAAATGATCAACAAATTGAAACACTGCAATTATTTATTAAGAAATCATCAGGCAATCTAACTGAAAATAAAATAAATTATCTACTAGATAAACTCGTTACCCAGTTACCAAAATCTTCTCTGATGCAATTAAGCCAATTGCTTATGGGACAGAAAATAGACGTTTCTGCCAGTTCGCAAGATCAGATGCTTAAAATTGAATCTTTAGCGAAACTGCTATCGATTACACTACAGCAAGCGGGTGGGCAACAGCTGTTACAGTTAAAGGAGCAATTACAGTTTCGTTTAATGCTGCTGGATTTAAACCAGCAAATTGATCAGTCTATAAGTAAAATTACCAGCCTGCAGTTACAGCCACTTTTTCAATCAACAGGTCGTGAAGCCGACAATCTGGTATTACTGCTCTTTAATCTGGTTTTTAAAGATGCTCACGAACGCTTCGATATCGATTTCAGGATACAACAGGATAATGAAAAAGAAGACCCTGCTGGAGAAAGCTGGACAGTTACACTCAGTTTTAATTTCAAAACGCTGGGCAAAGTTCAGTCAAAAATCCATCTGCTTGGTAATCATGTATCAAATATTTTCTATGCCGAGCTTTCAGAAACTGCAGAAAAAATTCAACCATTACTTCCTCTGCTTGAATCCGGTCTGATAAAAGCAGGATTAATCATCAACAATTTAGCTGTTGAAAATGGTCTGCTAGACAATCGCCCTTTCAACAACAAAAAAATAAACCTACTGGATGAAAACGCATGAAACAATCTTCGCCTATCGCTGTGGCACTGGAATATGATGGAGATAACCCACCCATTGTAAATGCCCGTGGCGTCGGACCGATAGCTGAGGAGATTATAAAAATAGCAAAACAGCACGGCATCCCTTTACAGCAGGATAATGAGTTGATTGAAATTCTGACTGATTTAAAATTAGGTGATGAAATACCAGAAAACCTGTACCGGGCAATTGCAGAAGTTATTGCTTTTGCTTATATTTTAACTGGTAAATTTCCTAAAAACTGGAATCGATAAATATTAATACTATGACTGAAAGTCAAAATCTAATAACTCAATTGCATAAATGGAACAGTGAAGATATTTATTTTTCAGGAAATGATTATTTTAATGATCTTATTTACAATATTGAAAATGCAAAACAGTCTGTATTTTTTGAATGCTATATTTTTTATCGCGACACCCTCGGTCAAAAAATAATTAATGCCCTCATTAATGCGGCTCAACGAAACATTGAAATACGCCTTATTATTGATGGCTACGGCTCTCTAAACTGGAACGCTCAGCAACTTGCAGAATTAACGGATGCAGGAATATTAATTAAAATATATCACCCACTACCCTGGCGAATTTCATTATACAAAAGAACCGTTATTAGAAAAAACTTTTTTGTAAAATTCATTTATCTGTCATCACGAATTAACAAACGCGACCACCGAAAGCTATATATTATCGACAGAAAAACAGCCTGGAGCGGCAGCATGAACATATCTGCCGACCATATTAACCGGCAAGCCCAAATCAAGCCCTGGTTTGACTGCGGCATTAAAATTGACGGCGAACCCATAATCGAGCTGGTTGATAACTTTAATGAGATCTGGAATCAAAAACATCTTGTGATGTTTGAAAATAAACACCTTCCTTTCAGGGTCAACAACAATATTCTGCGGCGTAAAAATAAAAATAACGAGCTGGTTAATTTACTTGAATCCTGCAATAACAGAGTCTGGATAATTAGTGCATATCTTGCGCCATCACGACACATTATCAATGCGTTAAAAAAAGCAAAACTTAATGGAGCCGACGTAAAACTTATTATTTCGCACCATTCTGACGTTATATTTTTTCCATTAATTAGCACAACCTACTACGCCGAACTTCTACAGGCGGGCATTGAAATATATGAAAACAATGAGCATATCATTCACGCTAAAACTATTTTGCTTGATGATATTGCTTTCGTTGGTAGCTCTAACCTTAATCACCGAAGTTTTTTACATGACCTTGAAATTGATATTTTATTGACTAAATCGTCGTCATTAGAAACTTTAAAAAATAGATTCAATCAATTAACCATAAACTCAAATAAAATATCATTCTCAAAACTTGAAAATCTTCCCTGGTATTATAATGTACTGGGAAAAATCATCTGGAATATACGTTACTGGCTTTAAGAAATTATGTTAAAAATACTCACTTATAATATTCACAAGGGTTTTACACCGGGAAACCTACGCTTTGTATTACATAAGATAAAAACGGCTTTACATAACATTGATGCTGATATAATTTTCTTACAGGAAATACAGGGGTTACACTCAGTTCGATCTGCCGCTATAAACAACTGGCCGGATGATAGTCAGTTCGAATTTCTCGCCGATGATTTATGGCCCCATCACGCATATGGAAAAAATGCGATTTACACTGAAGGTCACCATGGCAATGCCATTTTGAGTAAATTCCCTTTTCACTGCTATGAAAACATCAATGTTTCCTATTTAAAATCTGCCAGCCGAAGTTTATTGCACGGTGTAATTCAGCCCCCACTAACAGCACTTCCTTTACATGTCATCTGCGTGCATCTGGGGTTATTTTCCTATGAGCGAAAACACCAGCTAATTAAATTAATAAAGCGCGTAGATGAACATGTACCACAAAACGAACCGCTTGTTATTGCCGGTGATTTTAATGACTGGCAGGGTAACGCAGAAAAATATTTATACGGTGAGCTCGGTTTAAAGGAAGCATTTAAATCTATGAATGGAAAGCATGCCCGTACTTTTCCTGCCTGGTTGCCCATGTTAACTATGGATAGAATTTATACCCGCGGTTTAGAAATTAAACACTGCGCTCGTTTACACAACAAAAGTTGGACCGGATTATCCGATCATTTGCCGCTAATAGCGGAATTTGATTTAAAACCTTGAATTTTTTTTATCATTTATACACAACTTAGGATGATGTTAATAGTGTTTCAAAAATTTCAGCAGGCACCGGTTCTGAAATTAAATATCCCTGAATAACTTCACAGCCATGATCAGTCAGAAATTGATACTGATCTTCCGTTTCCACACCTTCAGCAACTACTTTTAATTTCATACTGTGAGCCATCGCAATAACTGCGCGTGCAATTGCGCCATCGTCACTATTACCCATAATATCTTTTACAAACGAGCGGTCTATTTTTAACTTATCCAGCGGGAATTTATGCAAATAACTTAGTGAGGAATAACCGGTACCAAAATCATCCATCGATAAATTAACCCCTAACTCCTTTAGGTGGTGCATTTTGTTAATGCTATTTTCAGCATCCTGCATGGCAATACTTTCGGTTATTTCTAAATCTATATTTTCAGCTTTTAAATCATACTGCTGTATTAACTGCTTAATCTGTTCTACCAGGTCAGCCTGTATAAACTGTCTGGCAGATAAATTAATACCGACACTTAGGTCATACCCCTGCTGATTCCATTTTTTATTTTGTTTAATTGCCTGTTCCAGAACATAGTGACCTAGCGGCTGAATTAAACCTGTCTCCTCCGCAAGTGGAATAAAACGAATAGGAGGCACAAGTCCATACTCTTTATGTCGCCAGCGCACCAATGCTTCAGAAGCAATAATTTTACGGGTTTTTGCATTTACCTGAGGTTGATAAAATAGTTCGAGCTCATTATTTTCAAGCGCATTACGTAAATCGGTTTCCATGCTTAGGCGATCATCAACCCGCCGATTCATATCACTGGTGTAAAAATGTTCCTGCGCCCCACCCAGACCTTTGGCTTTACGCATGGCGGTATTAGCACACTGAATTAATTCCCCCGCATCTGCTTCGTCATCGGGATAAATTGAAATACCCAGACTGAGCGAAACAATCACTTCCTGTCCACCTAAATCAAAACTATTATTTTTTAATGCCTGATTCAGTTTACGAACCGTTTGGGTAATTTCTTCAGTTGATGACGCGCTTTCCAGCAGTAACCCAAATTCATTTCCGCTTATTCGAGCAACCGTATCACCTTCGTTCATAAATCCAATTAAAAAACCAGCAAATGCTACCAGCAATTCATTACCAATATCCTGCCCTAAACTATCATTAATTAACTGAAACCGGTCAATATCCATTAACACAACCGCTACCTGATGATTAGCGTGCTCGGCAACTTTAATAGCGTGGGTTAAACGTTCTTTAAAAAGCGTCTGATTTGGCAGGTCGGTCAACAGATCATGATATGCCTGATGCAATATCATATCTTCGGCGCGCTTTAAAGAGGTGATATCCTGTATCGTACCTAAAATATATCGGGGTTTTTTATCATCACCCATAATGACATCACACTGTTGATAAACATATCTCTCTTTATTATCAATGCCATGCAGGCGATGCTCTATTACAAATTGTGTTCCCCGGTTTCGGGCATCGGTAAACGCATGTACCACCCGATCACGATCTTCTTCTGGAACATAATTTACCAAAGATTCAAAAGTGATTTCTTTATTACGATCTAAACCCAACATCTCCATCACCCCTGGTGGAAATGAAAACAGCCCAGTCTGTAAATTCCAGTCCCAGTAGCCTAGCATGGCCACTTTTAATGCGTAATCAACCCGGTGACGGTTTTTACGTAATTCAAAATCCATATTACGGGACTTAAGTGCATAGCGAACCCGTTGCGAAAATAAACGCCAGTTGATGGGTTTGGAAATAAAATCTGTTGCACCCGCATCAAATGATTTATCAACCGAAGCAACATCATCTAAACCGGTGAGCATAATAACAGGCACAGTGCATTCAGGATCTATTGCGCGCATTTCAAGACAGGCTTCGAAACCGTTCATTACCGGCATGAGCACATCGAGCAAAACCAGATCTGGGCGATGCTGGCGAAATAATCTTATACCCTCTGCCCCATTAGGTGCTTCAATCGTATCAAAACCCTGTTTTTGAAGCGCCTTCATTAACATCGTACGAATAACAGTATCGTCATCCACCACCAGCAATAAAGGTATTTTGCGCTCGGCAAGAATTAGATTATTAATACTCGGCACGGTTACATGCCCCGTGCCAGATCTTTCTTTAAGTCTTCGATATCTTCCAGTCCTACCGCTACGCGAATTAAACCATCCGCAATGCCCGACTCTTTTCGTTGCTCATCGGTTAATCGACCATGAGTCGTCGTTGCTGGATGCGTCACAGTGGTTTTCGTATCACCTAAATTTGCGGTAATGGAACAAATTTGCATGGCATCAATTAATTTCCAGCCATCTTCTTTTCCGCCCTTAAGTTCAAACGATAACAAACCACCAAAACCGCTTTGCTGTTTTTTTGCCAGCGCGTGTTGCGGGTGAGATTCCAGCCCGGGATAATAAACCTGCGCAACCTGTGGCTGCTGCTCTAACCAACGTGCCATTTCCAGAGCACCTGCACTGTGCGCTTTCATGCGTAAGTCTAACGTTTCCAGGCCTTTTAAAAACACCCAGGCATTAAATGCACTCATGGTCGGACCGGCACTGCGCAAAAATGCATACACATCGGTACCAACAATCGCCTCAGTGCCGCACACGGCTCCGCCCATGCAACGTCCCTGACCGTCAATATATTTTGTGGCAGAATGAATTACGATATCGGCGCCCAATTTTATGGGTTGCTGTAATGCTGGCGTCGATAAACAATTATCAACCGCCAACAAACAGTTATGTTTACGTGAAATTTGCGCCAGCGCCTCAATATCCACCAGTTCGGTTAACGGATTGGACGGGGTTTCCAAAAATAATAAACGCGTATCTTTCTGAATGGCTTTTTCCCAGGCATTCAAATCGGACAAATCTACAAAGGTTGTTTCGATACCCAGCTTCGCCATGATGCCGGTAAACAAAACCGTCGTGGTGCCAAAAATACTGCGCGATGAGACAATATGATCACCGGTTTTTAAAACTCCCAGGCAGGTTGACAAAATTGCCGACATTCCGGATGCAGTAGCAACGCAACATTCTGCACCTTCCATGCGCGCTAATCGCTGTTCAAATGTTCTAACCGTAGGATTGGTAAAACGTGAATAAATATTTCCCGGTTGCTCACCGGAAAAACGTGCAGCCGCTTCAGCGGCTGAAGAAAAAACAAAACTTGAAGTGGGGAAAATAGGTTCACTATGTTCCTGCTCGTTAGTGCGCTGCTGACCGGCTCTTATCGCCTGAGTTGCAAAAGCCCACTGTGCTTCTAAACTCTCATAATCACTCATTTTTCTTTTCCTGATTTTTCTAAATTAACTGGATAATGTCTGGCCGGTTATTTAATTAATACTTTACAACCTTCATCAACAAGGTCAAACAATTCTATAATATCTTTATTACACATTCGTACACAACCGTGAGATGCGGGCTGACCGATTTTATTTTCTTCAGAAGTTCCATGAATATAGATATAGCGCTGATAACTATCAATTGTGTCACTGCCGGCTAAGTCACCCTTAGAGTTTTTGTCTTTATTCAGTCCAGCCTCTTCTCCCCGCAACCAGAGAATTCGACTCGTGATGATATCTTCGGGTAACTTTTGATTAGTCGCAATTAAATCATCCAGTATCCCTATGGCTTTTCTGCCGATAAACACTTCGTTAATTGCACAACCTTCGCCTATTTTTTGTGCAATACTATGCTGACCTAATGGCGTTTTAAAACTGCCATTTTGATTACCTGTACCAAACCTTGATGTTGACACCGGATAGTCCATTATTTTTTTACCATCCAGATCCATGCAATATAGGCGTTGCTGATCTATATTTACTGTAATATGACTAATCTGACTCATTTTTATAATAAAGAAATTAATTAAACTGACTAACCATCTATGCTAACACGCCTTTACCGAATTTCACTTCTTTTATTACTGGCTATTCCTGTTTATGCTCAAAATTCAAACAGTGTCACCCCAGAAATAATTGCAGATTTAATCCCTGACTTAACCCCTAAATTAGCCCCTAGATTAGCCCTGGGATTAACCCCGGGTTTAACCCCTGAAATATCAATAACAAAACAGAATCTAATCAATAGCAGTTGCCAAAGTATTGCCAATAAACTATCCAGCGTCAGCTTTCAGGAATGCATCGCACGAAATTTAAGCCCCTCTCAACACCAGACAACAAAGCAACATCATTTACTCATTAAAGAGTACCCACCAATTATAAGCAGGCGCCAGCCACAGGCAAAAATACTCCTGTTAGGTGGCATTCATGGCGATGAGTATTCATCGGTAACCATTATGTTTAAGTGGATGAAAATTTTAGATAAATATCACAGCGGCCTGTTTCACTGGAAAGTCGCACCTCTGGTAAACCCGGATGGATTATTACAGAAAAAATCTCAACGCATCAATGCCAATGGAATTGATTTAAATCGTAATTTTCCCAACAATGGAGATGCGCAGGCCAGCCTGCAATACTGGAAATCCCGCGCTTACAGTGACCCCAGACGCTACCCCGGCACACAACCCGCCAGTGAAATTGAAACCCGCTGGATTATAGAACTGATAAATGAGTTCAAGCCGGATGCAATTGTTGCGGTGCACGCACCCTTTGGCATTGTGGATTATGATGGACCGACTCCCCCCCCAAATCGGCTTGGCCCGCTTTACCTAAAACTACTGGGAACCTATCCGGGCTCACTGGGCAATTATGCTGGCCTGCAGCAGAACATCCCGGTGGTGACCATAGAGTTGCCCTATGCAGGAATTATGCCGAACGAAAAGGAAGTAGGGCGAATCTGGGTGGATATGGTGAGATGGCTTCGGAACAATATTCCTGAAAATAAAACTAACACAGCGACCGCGCAGACACAGAGCGCACAAAGAAAAAAAACCAACCATTCAAAATAGAACCATTAAAATAAAACCATTAAAATAAAACATAGAAACGTTTAACAAAAAAATACTGATAACTTAAAAACACCCTTCATATCTATGTAACAAGCAGCCTTTGTCAATGGATGTTATTTTAAAGGACGTTCATTTGCTGCCAGTTGAGGACCAACCGGTGATGAAATTTTATCTTCAAACACAATTCGCCACTGACCATCACTTTCTTTATTCCAGTACTGGCGCTTCCAGCTTTTACTGGAAAAATTATCACTGGCATAGGTTTGTAAAAATGTTGCTACCATGACATCTTCATTGGGATGCACTAACAAACTGACATTGGAAAGCTCCACATTAACAAATGTTTTATGTTTTGCCACCCTTCGCTTATGATCTGACCAGTGGGTAAAATCTTTTTTGCCATTTGTAAAACGCGATGAGTAATGGCTGAGATAATTATCTATATCCATACTTTCCCAGTCCGACTTCCACTTGTCATGTAATAGGGAAATATTATTTTTATGTTGCTGCCATTGCTCTGCAGCCAACCACTGAATATTTTCGCCAATTAAAACTGGTGTGCTTTTTAGGTCAATAAAATTTCCCAGATTCAACAAGTCCTGATTCGGTAAAACCACACAACCCTCCGATGCAAAAACCGGCCGGTTATATGTACCACTGCGCGTACCGTGCAACCAAATACCATGACCGGTTCTTCCATTTAAACGATCCCATGCATTCGGATAATTAATGGGGTAAGCGCCCGCGCCGTATTTATCGTCCAGCACATCCGGTGCGATATAGGACTGAACAAAATACACACCCAAAGGCGTTTTTAAATCACCTTCAGTATTTTTTCCAGCACCACTGCGCCCCATAGAAATAAAAAAGTCATTAATCAGTTCAGGAACCGGCTGGGAACTATCAAATAAATAGAGTCGAGATTTACTTAAATCAACAACAACCACGTGACGATAAAAAGGGTCTAATTTTGCCAGCACTGCCGGAATGTTATTTTCAACAACACGGTCATTCAGCGCCTGATAACGATTCTTAATTTCGCTTAACAATAAGGTTTTTTGCAGGCTATCATCTAAAGCAGATGCTGGCTCCTGAAAATCTCCAGCTCTGGATTTTAATACATCCGCATACACCAGCTGAGCCAGTTTAAAATTGGGAACATCAAAAACCAGAGATGCCAGTTTTGACTCTGCACTGTCAAAATTGGACCCGCGTATATCCTGAATTGCATCCAGCAGGCGTTCTTCGGGATGGGGCGACGCTATCACCAGAGAAGGCAACAGAAGTATAAAAGCGGCAAGTGAGGAAAAAAATAAATTCATAGTTTTACGACTGATGCATTAATTTTAGTATATTTTAATGGTTCTTTCAGAAAGAATCAGCCAGTTCTCCTGCTCCAGCCCCGTATACATCTGCTTCAAGACCTTATCACTATATGAATCTGAATTATATTTTTGAATAAATTCAACCAGTGCATATTTTCCAGACGGTTCAATAAAAACCCTGAGCTGCTCAATTTCAATATTTACGCCTTCCGTAAACTTAAGTTTTGCATGGCGAATGGCTTTCCACTGCTCATACGACTTATGTGAATCTGAAGGTAGAAAACGCTTAGAATAAATCTGTATATAATTTTCAAAATCACCCTGCGACCACGCATGTGACCAGGTGTTTAACTGCTGTTTTATACGCTCACTAATATCATCCCGATCAATCGTCTGTACTTTTATGTCCGTTTTAACAGACTCATTGATATTGATATCCGTAGTCGTGTTACTGTTCGTGTTGCTGTTCGCCTTATTGGCCGTATTCATAACGACTGCACTTTCTACCGGAGCTTTTTGTATAACTATTTTTTCCACCTCAACCTCTATAACTTTGACAGGCTGATAGATTTTTGTAATCAGTTCTAGCTCAGGAAGCGCGGCACTTTGTGCAGCACCTAAGGCTCTATCATATGCCTGTGTGGCTAAATAATTATAAAGTTGTGAGCGATTTTTTTGCGCAACTCGAAAAGCTGGCGAACTGACAACCGCCTGTTCGAGCACAACTTTCGACTCATCGATACGACTCGTTTTCAGCAATAAAACCGCCAGATTATTTGCCGGTTCAGGCCATTCTTTATGGCGTTTTATTAAATCCCGATAAATAGCTTCGGCCTGCCCCCACTGTTCCTGCAAGGAAAACTCTACTGCCTGCGCAAACAACTCAACATCTGATATTTGTTTCGTATCATTTGCATTGGCCAAAGATGCTGTCGAAAATATCACCAATAAAAAATAAATAGCGTTCGAAAAAAAACTGCGCCATATATTTGCAGATAATGAATACTGAAAAGTTAGTTTATACATGAAAAATTAAATAATGATTATTGATTACTATATAAATCAATACCCGCCAGATTATCCGCATGCTCGCGTTTAGATTTTGCAGCATCAGAGCGCATGTCCTCCAGATGATCCAGATAATCCTGATCAATATCACCGGTAACATATTCACCGTTAAAACATGAACTATCAAAACTTTCAATTTTATCGTTACCCTGCCTTACTGCGTGAATCAAATCTTCAAGGTCCTGATAAATCAGCCAGTCTGCACCTATTTCTTTAGTAATTTCTTTTACATCCCGGCCATCGGCAACAAACTCACGGGTGGAAGGCATATCGATACCATAAACATTCGGATGTCTGACCGGTGGCGCAGCAGATGCCATATAAACATTTTTTGCACCCGCATCCCGGGCCATTTGTATAATTTGCTTTGAAGTGGTTCCGCGCACAATAGAGTCATCAACCAACAGCACGTTTTTATCTTTAAATTCTAAATCAATCGCATTGAGTTTCTGGCGCACGGATTTTTTACGTTGGGTTTGTCCTGGCATAATAAAGGTGCGCCCAATGTAACGATTTTTAATAAAACCCTCGCGATACTTCACCCCCAGATGATAGGCCACATCCAGCGCAGAAGTCCGGCTGGTATCAGGAATCGGAATTACCACATCAATATCGTGATTGGGTCGTTCACGCAATATTTTTTGCACCAGCGTTGTGCCCATTCTCAGGCGAGCTTTATAAACCGAAATGTCATCAATAATTGAATCCGGGCGGGCGAAGTAAACATATTCAAAAATACACGGCGTATTGACTGGATTTTCTGCGCACTGCTGACTGAAGAAATTACCATCAATATCAATGTAAATAGCTTCGCCGGGTTTTAAATCACGTACCAGCTTATAACCTAATGCGTGCAGCGCAACACTTTCCGATGCCACCATATATTCTGTGCCCAATTCTGTTTCACGCTTGCCGTAACACACCGGGCGAATACCGTGGGGGTCACGAAAAGCCAGCACACCTTTACCTACAATTGTCGACACAACCGCGTAACCACCCAGGCAACGTTTATGCACTGCTTCAACGGCTTTAAATATTTCTGCCGAGGTGACCTGTAATTTATTTAATGCCTGCAATTCATGCGCAAATATATTAAGTAAAATTTCAGAGTCGGAGTCAGTATTAATGTGGCGCATATCATCTCTATATAACTGCGCCTTCAAATCTTCCGCATTGGTGAGATTACCATTGTGCGCCATGGCAATCCCGTAAGGCGAGTTCACATAAAAGGGCTGCGCCTCCGCCGCCGATGAACAACCGGCGGTGGGATAACGCACATGACCTATGCCCATATTTCCCGCCAGCTGTGCCATGCTATCCGCATTAAATACATCACTCACCAGGCCATTGCTTTTACGCAAATGAAATTTATTGCCTTCGCTGGTGACAATGCCCGCTGCATCCTGTCCACGATGTTGCAATATGATTAACGCATCATATAACAACTGATTAACAGGACTTCGGCCAACAATACCGACTATACCGCACATAAAAACCTCAGCAAATTTGCTAATAAATTAAAGTAGGAAAAATTAGTATGAAAAATATTTTGCAACATCATCGGGCAAATAACCTTGTAACCATAACGCCAGGGATTCAAACCGCTCAATAAACAATGATGACTGCCACCAGTCATAACCCGGGGCATTAGTCAGACCCGCAACAAAAACCAGCGCGACGACGATTACCAGCCCCAGCGAGGCACCTATAATTAAACCCAGCACACGGTCTAAACCACTTAAGCCGGTTTTACTCACAAACTGGCGCGCAATAAAGCTCACCACCGCACCCACCATTATCGTTAATACAAAGAGAATACCCATGGCGGCGGCCAGTCTCATGGGGGGTGATTCAATCGAAGTTAGCATCGACGCCGCCAAATTGGGTGCAAAGCTGAACGATATGGTACTCGCCGCTAACCAGGTACCCAGGGCAATGGCGATTTTCACAAAACCCCAGATTAATCCGAGCAGTATTAAAACAGCCAATATGGTTACAATTCCAAAATCTACAAGGGTCATGCAAAACGTCCTGATTTAAAAGGGAGCATAGTCTTCATTTGGGCTGTGCGCATCACGGATGCTGCACCACCATGCCTTTGAGTTTTTCTTTTTTAATAAGCTCAGCTTTAATTTTTTCCAGCTGCTGCTTATCTAGCTCCGGGCCAATTCTCACCCGATAGGTTGTGCGATCAGGTTTTTTCAACACATCTACATAACTGGCATAACCTTTAGCCCGCAACCGATCTCGCATCGCCAGCGCATTAGGCTCTTTGGAAAAACTCCCCAACTGCAATGCCCAGGCATGTACCGAAGACTCTTCTGATTTTATGCGTTTATTAATGGTTTCCGCAGAATCCGTCGATTCGATATAATTAGAAATAGCTTTGAATTCGGGCTTTTCGGGGATAGTCACATCCTTGCTATAACGCGATTTATGTCCCGCACCGTCAAGCCATTCCGGCACAAAAATCACCAGAAATGCGCCTAATACAATAGCACCGATAATACGTTTACGAAGTTTTCTATCCAATCCTGTTCCAGAATTTAGTTGTCTTTGCTGCCATTAGCCATACTATCAAAATAAACCACGGCTTCAGCCACCGTATAAAAAGAACCAAACACAATAATACGGTCATTTTCAGAAGCCAAATCCTGTGCTTTTGCACAGGCTTCAGCCACGCTTTCACGAACCGAGAGTTTAACATCTGAATGCAAATCACGCACCGCCTGTGCCATATTTTTTGCGCAGTTTGCACGACTCACCGACAGCCCCGCACTCACCCAATAATCAACTTGCGGATTTAGCGCTGCCAGCACTTGCGCCACCGCCTTATCAGCAAGCATGGCCACCACCGCAATGGTTTTCCCCGCAACCGGGTTTTCAATTAACAGGTCACATAACATCCTGGCAGATTGCGCATTGTGCGCCACATCGACAATCACCAGAGGCCGCTCACTCAATTGCTCAAACCGACCTGACAGCTTCACCCGTTGTAAACCTTTTACAATGCTCGCACTGTCCGGTTTTTTTTCTAGCAGTTTTTTCTTTAGCGACAGTAAACTAATCGCCATAATCGCTGCCGATGCATTTTGTAACTGAAAACCACCTTTTAAAGCAGGTACAGGTAGATCACTTAAATGCAACTGCGCTGCGTTTAATTGCCAGCTTTTATCAGACAGCCCCTGATACAGATAATCCTGTCCCAAACGCACTAAATCTACACTATTTTGCTGCGCATATTCCAGCAGAGAAAGTGGTGGTTTAAATATGCTCACCACCGCCGGTTTACCAGGCCGCATAATACCCGCTTTTTCCCGGGCAATGATTTCAATATCATCACCCAGCCAGTCCACGTGATCGATATCAATACTGGTTATTACCGCAACATCCGCGTCAATCACATTCACCGCATCCAGTCGACCACCCAGCCCCACTTCCAGTACCGCAACATCGACATTATATTTTTTAAAAATAACCAGTGAGGCCAGTGTGCCAAATTCAAAATAGGTTAATGCAATATCGCCCCGCGCCTTATCAATCACATCAAAGGCTTCGCACAAGTCCGCATCGGATACGGGTTGTTGATTAACACGAATGCGCTCGTTATATTTAAATAAATGCGGAGAGGTGTAACAACCAACTGAAATGTCAGACTGCTTTAAGATGGATTCAATAAAAGCTACGGTCGAGCCTTTACCATTGGTTCCAGCGACACTGATAACGGGACAAAAGAATTTTTCTGAAATAGATAATTTTTTCAGGACAATTGAAACCCGCTCAAGACCGAGATCAATTGCTTTGGGATTGAGACTTTCCTGCCATTGAAGCCAGTCGGGAAGAGAGCTAAAGCGCATTAAAAGACAGCTTGTACAGACCTGAAAAAAATATAAAATTTAATGCAACCGAGTGTGAGAAACGCAAATGAACGCGTGAACAAACAAGATTAAATTGAGGAATCAAATAACGTAAAAACATAAAGTCACTGGATCCCAGCCACGGGCATGCTGGAATAACGATGATTACTTTATTGTGCTCTTTACCGGCTAGTACACGCTGTACCTGATTGTTATTTGTTTGCGTATATTTGCGGTTATTTGCGTGCATTAGCGTTTTCTTTTTCTTTAATTCTTAATTCAGGACTACGCCGCCGGTTTGTTCTGCAACATACTCAACACACTGGCAATTTTATCGCGCATATCCCGTCGATCAACAATCATATCTATCGCACCGTGCTCTAATAAAAATTCACTGCGCTGAAAGCCTTCCGGCAAAGTTTCACGCACGGTTTGTTCGATAACCCGCGGACCGGCAAAACCAATCAATGCATTTGGCTCGCCGATATTTAAATCGCCTAGCATAGCCAGACTGGCGGACACACCACCCATTGTTGGGTCTGTCATAACTGAAATAAAGGGGATTCCGCGTTGAGACATTTTTTTCAACACCGCTGAGGTTTTTGACATTTGCATTAATGAAAATAAAGACTCCTGCATACGCGCCCCACCGGAGGCGGAAAAACAGACCAGCGGGATTTCATTTTCCAGGCAAACGTTCGCCGCCCGAACAAATTTTTCACCGACCACTGAGCCCATTGAGCCACCCATAAATTTAAATTCAAATGCGACGGCAACCAGTGGAATATTTTTTACCTGACCTTTAATCACAATGAGTACATCATTTTCATCCGTCGCTTTTTGTGCCGTGAGAATACGATCTTTATATTTTTTACTGTCTTTAAATTTTAAAATATCAACCGGCATTAAATTCGCGGCAATTTCTTCACGGGGTTCTTCATCAAGAAAGTTTTCCAGACGACGACGCGCGCCCATGCGCATGTGATGATGACACTTGGGACAAACATCATGGTTACGCTCTAATTCTGCGCGGTATAAAACGGCACCGCAGTCATTACATTTCGTCCACAAACCTTCCGGTACCGAACCTTTTTTGTCCGCATCATTAGCTTCTGTGCGAATACGTAAAGGCATTAATTTTTCAAACCAGTTCATAGCAACTCTAACCTTATTTATACAGCGTGAATCCGCATTGCCTGATCCACGCTACAAGTTTATAATTTTATTTATCCATTGCTTCGCGCATTGACGAAAGCAACTCACACACCTGCTGTGAAATCTTTTGCGGATCTTCTGCATTTTCAGCAATACGACTAACAATCGCACTGCCCACAACCACCGCATCCGCAACCCCGGCTACCTGCGCAGCCGATGTTGCATCTCGAATACCAAAACCCACACCCACGGGTAATGACGTATGCGTGCGAATCTGGCTGACTTTTTCAACCACCGAATCCACATCTAAATTCGCCGCACCGGTGACACCTTTTAGCGACACATAGTAAACAAAACCACTGGCCTGATCACAGATAAGTTTCATGCGCTCGTCGGTGCTGGTGGGCGCCAGTAAAAAGATCATATCAATTTTACAGTCTTTTAACTGCACAATTAAATCTGCACCTTCTTCCGGTGGCAGATCCACCAGAATTAAGCCATCAACCCCCGCATCGGCGGCGGCGCTGGAAAATTTTTCATACCCCATCACTTCAACCGGATTAGTGTAGCCCATTAACACGATGGGTGTATCCGCATCTTTTGTTCTAAATTCTTTGACCATGCCCAGCACATCGGTAAGGCTGACATTATGTTTTAGTGCGCGCTCACAGGCCAGCTGAATAACCGGGCCTTCTGCCATCGGGTCTGAAAAAGGGATACCCAGTTCTAGTACACTGGCCCCGGCTTCTACCATGTCGTGCATCAAGTTAACAGTCACCGATGGATGTGGGTCACCGGCGGTTACAAAGGGCACTAATGCGGTTTTATTTTCTGCTTTTAAGGCGGCGAAACGGGCCTTTAAACGACTCACAGTTCTATGCCCTCAATGTCGGCGATGGTGTTGATATCTTTATCGCCTCGTCCGGAGAGATTAATAATAATAATTTTATCTTTATCCATGGTCTTTGCGAGCTTCTCAGCGTAGGCCAGAGCATGGCTGGATTCCAGCGCAGGAATAATGCCTTCGGTAAGTGTCAGCTTGTGGAAAGCCGCCAGTGCTTCTTTGTCGGTAATGGCGACATAATTTGCTCGGCCGGTATCTTTTAACCACGCATGCTCAGGGCCAACCCCTGGGTAATCCAGTCCTGCGGAAATGCAGTGGGTTTCAATAATCTGTCCGTTTTCATCTTCCATTAAATAGGTACGATTACCGTGTAGCACCCCTGGGTTACCCGCACATAACGGTGCTGCGTGATTAGGGGTGTCGATACCTTCGCCACCCCCTTCTACGCCGTATATTTCTACGCTTTCATCACCAAGAAACGGATGGAATAAGCCAATCGCATTGGAGCCACCGCCCACACAGGCCACTAATGCATCCGGTAAACGACCCGCCTGTTCAAGAATCTGGCGCTTGGCTTCGCGACCAATAACAGTCTGAAAATCCCGCACCATTTCCGGATATGGATGGGGGCCGGCCACCGTGCCGATAATATAAAAAGTATCGTCGATATTGGTGACCCAGTCGCGCATCGCTTCATTCAGTGCATCTTTGAGGGTTTTAGAACCGGAGGTCACCGGCACCACTTTTGCGCCGAGTAATTTCATGCGATACACATTCGGCGCCTGACGCCTGACGTCCTCCTCGCCCATGTAAACCACGCATTCCATCCCGAAACGCGCCGCGACAGTTGCCGATGCTACGCCATGTTGTCCTGCACCGGTTTCCGCAATAATTCGGTTTTTGCCCATATACTTCGCCAGCAAACCCTGGCCGATGGTGTTATTTATTTTGTGTGCACCGGTGTGATTCAGATCTTCACGCTTTAAATATATCTGCGCACCGCCGAGCTCTTTTGACCAGCGTTCTGCGTGATACAACGGGCTGGGACGCCCCACATAATTCGCCAGATCTTTATCAAAGGCGGCCTGAAACGCTTTATCCGTTTTAACTTTTTCGTAAGCCTGACGCAACTCTTCAATTGGCTCCATTAAGGTTTCAGCAACAAACTTTCCGCCGTAAATACCAAAATGACCGCGCTCGTCGGGCATAGAATAATAATCTTTGTTTTCTTGGCTCATTTTCTTTGGCTCATCTTCTCTCGTCTTTATTCTTGTCTTTGCTCATACTCTATTATTGAGCACAATCGACCCGCTTCACTTCATTCATTAAACGTGTCATTAATATTTTATCTTTTATACCCGGCACCGATTCTACACTGGAGCTTAAATCCACCGCGTAGGGCCGAACCTGTTGAATGGCGTCTGCCACATTATCCGGGCTTATACCCCCTGCTAAAATAATATGACTGCGCAAGGTTTCGGGAATCGTGTTCCAGTCAAATGTAGCACCGGTTCCGCCGACTTTGCCTGCGCCGTGGCTGTCCAGTAATATATTCTGCGCGCTCGTGTATTCTTCACACAATGCACTCATATTTTCAACCCCATCGATACCCAGGGCTTTGATATAAGGTTTATTGGCAGACTCACAGAATGCCGCTGATTCAGTGCCATGAAACTGCAGGCAATCAATATCGGTTTCTGCCACAACCTGCTTCACTAAACTTTCCTGTGGATTTAAAAACAAAGCAACCGTTGTAACAAACCCTGGGAGTAGACGAATAATGGCCTGCGCCTGTTCAATATCTACATTTCGCGGGCTTTTTGCATAAAACACAAAACCCAGGGCATCGACGCCTAACCTGGCCGCTTCAAGGGCATCTTCAGCGCGGGTCATTCCACAAATTTTTACGCGGGTTCGTGAAGTCATTACGGGGTCAAATATCGCCAGCCTCGGAAAAGCGGCATTTTAACAGAAAACTATGCGTAATTGTTTGTTGCTTTTTAAAAGTGGGATTCAGCTGAAATTGGGTAGAAATATTGCGGGAGCGATGCCGGTTTCTTTTGGGTAAGTCACCTTCACTAAATACAATCCATCCGCTGGGGCCGTTGGTCCCGCCTGATTACGATCTTTACACCGCATTAAATCCGCCATCCACGAAACCGGCTGTACAGCTTGCCCAATCATCATTAACGAGCCCACAATATTCCTCACCATGTGGTGCAAAAAGGCATTGGCTTCGATATCAATATAAATGTAATCACCTGCTCGGCTGACGTTTACCCAGTGCACGTTGCGATTGGCATGCTCCGCCTGACAGGCTGATGAACGAAAACAGGAAAAATCCTGCTCACCCATTAATGCCTGCGCCGCTTCATGCATTGCCTCAACATTAAACACACCGTGTTTCCAGGTGACTTTTTTACTGAGCACCGCGGGGCGTGCCTGACGGTTTGAAATAATATACCGATATTGGCGGGCGGTTGCGCTGAAGCGCGCACTGAAATCATCCGCCACCGGCTTTGCCCAGACAGATGCCACATCATCAGGCAATTGGGTATTGACCCCCATCACCCAGGCTTTTTCATCACGGGGTGAATCACATTCAAAATGTACAACCTGGCCCGTCGCATGCACACCGGTGTCGGTGCGACCGGCACACACGACCTGCACCGGCTGATTGGCAACGCTGGAGAGGGCTTTTTCAACACATGCCTGAACCGTGCGGGTGCCATGTTTTTGCATTTGCCAGCCGGCAAACTGACTACCATCGTATTCTATGCCGAGTGCGAATTTCATAAATAACCTGTTTTCAAATCAATAAAATCAAAAGTCTGCCCTGTTATGGAACATCTCCATCGGGGAAAGGTCGCGCTTTTTGCGCCCTGTCCCCTGTGGTAATTCCGAGCAGACTGGCAGAGTCAAAAAACGACTCAGCATAAATCTGACGCTCACACAACATAAGGACAGATTTTAGTCGCGGGATCAACCCCCGAACAAAACAATCTGATAGACACAAAAACGGCATCAGATTTTAGCCTGACGCCGTTTCTTTTTGCACCCCGATAAGCATTCAACTCGCCTGTTGAATCAACGCTTCGGCCTGCTGTTGTTGCTCGTCATTACCTTCAGATTTAACTTCTTCGAGTATGCTACGGGCACCGTCTTTATCACCCATATCAATATACGCTCTAGCCAGATCCAGTTTGGTGCTCACTTCATCAACGTCTTCCGATAACTCGGAAACATCAAACTCTTCATCATCACCTGCATCGGCATCATTGAGATCAAGCTCGCCTACATCACCCAGATCGATGTCACCACCCAGGTCGATATCACCCCCTAAATCTTCACTTAGATCAATTTCAACTGACTCTTCAGCCAAATCAAGATCCGCATCCAGACTAATTTCTTCGGCTTCATCCTCTGTCTCTTCAAAGCCCAGATCCGCGGCATCAAAATCCAGTGAGAAATCATCATCTATGTCCATATCCGCTGATTCTGCCAGATCATCAGAAGTAACCGTATCATCCATCTCACCCAGATCAAATTCTAAATCAGTAGCGGCACTCTCTTCGGCCACGGCGGCATTAATGTCTGCACTGTTAAATTCGCTGGTAATATTTGCCAGGTCCCCCGCCAGATCTCCAGACAGATCTAATTCTGTACCGGCATCCAGGTTTTCAGGCTCAGCATTAATCTGTGTATCCTCCATCCCACTCAGATCCATATCATCCAGTGCAGAATCATCCAGCTCTGTATCATCCAGTTCCGCTTCACCGAGATCTGAATCAAGACCTAAGTCGAAATCATTTTCATCCCCACCCGCATCCAGTTCAAGGTCGGTTTTTTGTGGGATATCAGGCAATAGCGCATTCGCATCAAAATCGCCGATAGTCGCGCCTGCACCTGAGAACATACTGTTCGTTGGGCTGAGCTCCATGCCCATGGCAACCACTCGATCCCAGTAGCTTTTATCATCACCCTTGCGCGTTTTCACGTCTTCAGCAAGCTGCTCAAATGCAGATGCATCTTTAGCGGCATAATGTGTTTCCAGCAATTTCAGGCGGTAATCATCACGCTCTGGGTTCTGGTCAATCGCCTTATTTAATAACTCTTCCGCCTGCTGATATATACCGTAGGCCAGGTAAACATCCGCCTCGGCAATAACATCATCACGATCATCATCTTCAGCGGCGGGCTCTGCTGAGTCCAGATTAAAGACGGCCTCTTCAAGACTCTCACCCGCTGGCGGCATTTTTACCCGGGTGGTGTCATCATCCTCTGCACCAAACGACATTTCAGTGGTTTTAGTTAGATCCATCTCACCGGTTTTAAGCGCCACATCTTCCAGCTCGGCCCCACTGATACTGGAAAAATCAGTTGCGGTTCCTGGCCCCCCATCTGCATCCAGCGAAGGATCAGACATCCCCGCCGTCCACTCATCCTCTTCCGCCTTATTGCCACGAATGCGCTTTAATAGCAGCGCAACCAGCAACAGGATAAAAGCGATACCACCACCAATAATACCCAGTAGTTTTGGGTCATCCATTAAGCTTTCAAGAAAACCTTTCGGTTGCTGTTGAGCAAAGGCCGGTGTCTCAATGGCTTTTACCGGGGGCTGCGCCGGCTCAATTTCAGACGCCGACTGATCCATCATTTCGCCTTCAGACATTTCATCTTCAGGCTTCTCATCAACAAACACCGCATCTTCTGCCGGTGCATCCATTGACGATTCTTCACCCATGCCCTCTGCTAACATCTCATCAGACGACATATCCGCCTTTGCTATGTCATCCTGAGCCATATTATCCTGGGCCATGTCATCTTGAGCCATTGCATCCGTAGCAATATCATCAGCCATCTCATTAGACTTAACATCTTCTGCGGCAGCCTGCTGGGTGCTTTGTAAATCTTGCTGTAATTTAGCCAGCTCGCTGTCGTTCATTTCGACACCGCCGCCTGCAATTACACTTTTAACGCGCTGTTCTAATTCAGCCAGGCGCGAACGTAAATCTTCTTTTTCGAGCCGCTCTGATTCGAGCTGCTCATTGGCCATTGCCAGATCCTGCTTTAATTTGCTTAGCTGAGCATCCGGATCCTGATTTGAACCACTAGACTCACTGCCTTCACCAGCACTAACAATGGATAGATGCCCATCCGCATCACGGGGCTGGTCGGTGGCTGAGCCACCTTCCATTGCATCCATTTCCATCGATGAAGCGGGGGTCGAGCTTGCTGCAGAACGACTATATTCACGCCACAGGGCCGCATGCTCACGGGCTTCAGTCACCGCCTGCTGGCGATCCAGCTGGGTAATTTCATCACGATCAGGGGTCCGTAATATATATCCGCGCTTCACCCCATTGGTATTTTCACGAATAAAAGCTTCCGGGTTTTTACGCACTAATGCCAGCATCATCTGCTCTACGCTAACCGAGCTATCCGGGCGCATGCGATTGGCAATGCTCCACAGAGTATCGTTTTGCTGAACACGGTATTGATCCGCTGAAGATGAAGCCGCGGGTAGTGACTGATACTGGTAATTGACACTTCTGCCTGAATCTGACGAAATAGCACCGGTTTGAACCTGCGCACCACGGTGCGTAGATTGCGCATTTTGTTGTTCAGAAAGCACCGACTGAGTTTGCGCCTGGGCATCAGCCGGTTCATCAAAAGGGCTGCTATTACTTGCCGTAGCGGCTCCTGAAGTATTATTGTTATAAACGGGTGGGTCGAGCAGCAGCGTATATTCGCGCAATAAATGCCCCTGGGGCCAGTCAATTTCCAGTAGAAAACTTAAATAGGGCTCCCTCACCGGTGCTTTGGTAAACACCTTTACAAATGGCACACCATTTTTATCAATGATTTTAAATTTAAGCTGTTGCAGTAAGAAAGGACGATCAAGCCCCGCACGATTAAACGCATCGCGATCAGCCAGCTTGATTAGTATCTGCTCAGCATCATCAGATGTGGCAGACAGCACTTCTATTTCTGCATTAAGCTCCTGATTTAGCGCTGAATGCAGCTCTAAATCACCCAACCCTAATGAATATCCGCTTACTGGCAGTAGTGCAGCCATTATGGCTAGGCTCAGCGTTAATTTGCGCACAGGTAGTCCCCTCACTCGATCCTATTATTACTATTTATACATATTTATTTTGAAATTCAGGCTAAAGATACACCCATTTCCAGTTAAAAGCTAAGAATAAACTTTAGCATATAGCCGTAACTATAGATTATAAATAGTCTTTTATCAAAATTTCTGCAATTTGAATGCTATTTAATGCCGCACCTTTTCGCACATTATCCGACACAACCCACATATCGATACCCTTTTCATGGGAGATATCTTCGCGGATTCGGCCTACATAGGTGGCGTTATGGGTAGCACCTTCGGTAACGGCAGTGGGATACCCCCCATCTTCATGGGTGTCCAGCACCTCTACACCCGGGGCCTTTTCCAACAGTTCGCGACAGGCCTGGGCGCTAATTTTTTCACGGGTTTCTATATGCAGCGCTTCCGAGTGGCCATAAAACACCGGCACACGTACCGCTGTCGGGTTTACCTTAATGCTATCGTCTTCCATAATTTTTTTAGTTTCCCACACCATTTTCATTTCTTCTTTGGTGTAACCATTTTCCTGAAACACATCTATTTGCGGCAAAACATTAAAGGCAATCTGTTTTGGGTACACATTACACTCAACCGGCTTGCCATTTAATAAACGCGCCGTTTGCCCCGCCAGTTCTTCAATGGCATTTTTACCCGTGCCGGATACGGCCTGATAGGTGCATACATTAATACGCTCAATGCCCACCGCATCCTGTATGGGTTTTAAGGCCACTAACATTTGAATGGTTGAACAATTCGGGTTAGCGATAATGCCTTTAGTTTTATAATTAGCAATCGCGTGTGGATTCACTTCCGGTACCACCAGTGGAATATCATCGACATAACGAAACTCGGAGGTGTTATCAATCACCACACAACCCGCCGCTGCCGCTTTGGGTGCAAACTCAGCAGAGATACCCCCCCCCGCCGAAAACAAACCAATCTGAACTTTTGAAAAATCAAAATCGGCAAGGTTTTCAACCGTTAACCTCGTTTCGCCAAATTCCACTCTTTTACCCACGGAACGTTCCGAGGCTAAAGCATAAACTTTACCCACAGGAAATTTTCTTTCCGCCAGAATAGACAACATGGTTTCGCCAACCGCACCGGTGGCACCAACTACGGCTACATCGTATGTTTTGCTCATTATTTTTTTCTCATAAAATTTAAAAGATAACAGAAAAAGAAAATGCAAATGAACGCTAATAAACGCGAATCACCGCAAATAAAAGAAAAACATCAGTCAATATATGTTCTGAAAGAAAGCAACATTGTTAATCTGAATTAAAATTTTTAACTTTTATTTGCGTGTATTTGCGTTCGTTTGCGTCTTCTTTTTCTTTTGACTTTATTGTCTATAAATTCATTAAGCTGTTAACGCCTCAACAACTGCATCACCCATCTCAGCCGTTCCAACTTCGGTACAACCTTCTGACATAATATCCGGCGTACGCAAACCTTTGTCCAACACTTTTCCCACCGCATCATCAATGCGTTGCGCAACCGCTTCGTTATTTAAACTGTAACGCAGCATCATTGAAATCGACAAAATGGTTGCCAGTGGATTCGCCACACCTTTGCCCGCTATGTCCGGCGCAGAACCGTGAATCGGTTCGTACATACCGCGACCGTTTTTATCCAGTGACGCTGATGGCAACATACCAATTGAACCGGTTAACATCGCCGCACAATCGGATAACACATCGCCAAATAAATTACTGGTTACCATCACATCAAACTGCTTCGGCCATTTCACTAATTGCATCGCCGCGTTATCCACATACATGTGTGACAACTCCACTTCCGGATAATCTTTTGCCACCCGCTCCATCACTTCGCGCCACAGCTCAGACACTTCTAACACATTGGCTTTATCAACTGAACAAACTCGTTTGTCGCGTTTCATCGCAATATCAAATGCACTGCGCCCGATGCGTTCTATTTCACTTTCTTTATAACCGGCGGTGTTGTAGGCATAGCGTTCACCCTCTTTTTCGGTAATTTCCCGGGGCTGTCCAAAATAAATGCCGCCGGTTAATTCGCGCACAATCATAATATCTAAACCGGCCACAATTTCCGGCTTTAACGATGACGCATCCGCAAGCTGCGGATATAAAATAGCCGGGCGTAAATTGGAAAATAATTCCAGCTCGGAACGCAACCCTAACAAACCTTTTTCCGGACGTTTTTCACGGGGCAGAGATTCGTATTGCGGGCCACCGACCGCACCTAATAAAATTGCATCGGACGCGCGACACAAAGCTAAAGTATCTGCAGGCAAAGGCTCGCCCGCCGCATCGTAACCTGCGCCACCCACCGGCGCTTCCTTAAGCTCTACATCTAAAACACCATCAGCCTTTAGAAACTCAATTACTTTTACGGCTTGCGCAACGATTTCTTTACCGATGCCATCACCGGGTAAAATTGCAATTTTTTGTGTCATGTTTATACCTTAGTTTCTTCAATAACCTCCCCCTTTGCAAAAGGGGGACTGAGGGGGATTTTCTTTACTAAAAACAAATCTCCCCGTTATTTTATTAATTAACTATCAAACCGGGTTGATAGTTAATCCAAATAAATTTCCTCTTTTTCTAAGAGGGGGAGTTTTTTAAAACAGCCAGGGTGTTGACTGTTTTGTTTTTTCTTCGTAGACTTTTATTTCTTGCGCGTGCTGCAAAGTTAAACTAATATCATCCAGCCCATTTAGCAAACAGTGTTTTCTAAACGCATCCACTTCAAAGTCATACTCTTCACCATCTTGCGTAATCACTTTTTGTTTTTGCAAATCAACCGTGATTTCAAAACCTTTTTTGGCGGCCACTTCATTAAATAACACCTCAACAATTTCCGCATCCAGTGCAATCGGTAACATACCATTTTTAAAACTGTTATTAAAAAAAATATCCGCAAAACTCGGTGCAATTACCGCACGAAAACCAAAATCTTCCAGCGCCCATACCGCATGTTCACGGGAGGAGCCACAGCCAAAATTTTCCCGCGCAATTAATATCGTCGCCTTATCGTAGGGGGCCTGATTTAATACAAACGCCGGATCAATTCGGCGCGTGTTATTATCTATATCCGGTGCACCGGGATCGAGATATCGCCAGTCATCAAATGCATTGGGGCCGAAACCTGAACGTTTAATCGACTTTAAATACTGTTTTGGAATAATCGCATCCGTATCGACATTAGGTCGATCCATCGGTGCCACTATCCCCGTTACTTTGTTAAATTTTTGCATGTTCTTCTCAAATATAAATTATGACTGCAATATTTTCGTCTGAATTAATTTGCAGAGTCTTGCATATCTTTACCCATGTTTTCTATATCTTTACCCATACCCTCCCAAGTACGAGCACAACCCGTAATGGATAGAATACTTACAAAAAAAACACTTACTAAAAACCCACTAACAATTTTTTTCATTGCTTAAATTCCTTAAAATTAAATTAAAAATTTCTAACGTCAACAAAATGCCCGGCAATCGCGGCAGCAGCAGCCATTGCCGGGCTTACCAAATGGGTTCGTCCGCCGAGCCCCTGACGACCTTCAAAATTTCGATTTGAAGTTGAGGCGCAGCGCTCACCCGGCTCTAATCTGTCCGCATTCATCGCCAGACACATAGAACAACCCGGTTCACGCCATTCAAAACCCGCTTCCAGAAATACCTTATCCAGCCCGGCTTTTTCCGCCTGCTGTTTAATTAAACCGGAGCCGGGAACAATCATTGCCAGGCTGACATTATCCGCCACTTTACGGCCCTTAATAATAGCCGCCGCCTGTTGTAAATCTTCCAGCCGTGAATTGGTGCAGGAGCCGATAAATACCTTATCAATACTGATTTCATTAATCGGTGTACCCGCATCCAGCCCCATATATTCCAGCGCTTTTTGCATACCGGCAGATTTAACCACGTCCACCTCAGCCGCCGGGTCAGGCACAATACTATCAACCGCCAGCACCATTTCCGGGGAGGTACCCCAGGTGACCTGGGGTTTTATAGAGGCTGCATCCAGGCTGACTTCAACATCAAATACCGCATCATCATCGCTGTGCAAATCAAACCAGGCAGCGACGGCCTGATCCCACAGGTCACCTTTGGGTGCATAGGGTCGGCCTTCAACATAATCGATGGTAGTCTGATCAACCGCCACTATGCCGATCCGCGCACCGGCTTCTATCGCCATATTGCAGATGGTCATACGGCCGTCCATGGATAAATCACGAATCGCAGAACCCGCAAATTCCATCGCGTAACCGGTGCCACCGGCGGTGCCGATTTCACCAATCACCGCTAAAACAATGTCTTTCGCGGTAACACCCGCCCCTAACGTGCCTTCCACATTAATGCGCATGTTTTTCATTTTTTTCTGTAGCAAGCACTGAGTGGCTAATACATGCTCCACTTCGGAGGTGCCAATACCGAAAGCCATCGAACCAAACGCCCCGTGGGTGGCAGTATGGGAATCGCCACACACCAGCGTCATACCCGGCAAAGTGGCCCCCTGCTCCGGGCCAATAACGTGCACGATGCCCTGGCGAATATCATTCATGGCAAATTCGGTAATGCCGAACTCACGGGTATTTTTGCCCAGGGTTTCCACCTGCAGGCGAGCAACCGCATCGCTAATGCCTTTAGCGCGCTCTTCGGCAACGGTTGGCACATTGTGATCCGGTACCGCTAAAATGGTATCTGTACGCCAGGGTTTACGGTTGGCCAGACGCAGGCCTTCAAACGCCTGGGGGGATGTCACTTCGTGAACCAGGTGCCGATCGATATACAGCAATGCGGTGCCACCCTCTTCCCTACGCACCACATGGGACTCAAATAATTTATCGTATAATGTTTTTCCGGCCATCTCTCATCTCCTGCTAAAGCGCACCACAGCAATATTCTGGGCTATATTTTGGGCTTTATCCAGCATTCAGTTATTCAGGGGTTAAATAGTATCCCCAGCGCGAACATAAAACAAATTCATCTTTTTCATATAAACCATTCCAATATGGAATAGGTCGCGTTAAGATGCCGCTATAATGGACATCCAGAATTTAACCGCCTTTATTTCAGTGAGTGAACAGCGCTCTTTCTCGAAAGCCGCTGAACACCTGTTTATTACCCAACCAGCGGTCAGCAAACGTATTTCCGCACTGGAAAAAGAACTCAACACCCACCTGTTTGACCGCATTGGAAAAAAGATACAACTCACCGAAGCCGGACGGGCTCTGCTGCCCAGTGCATTACGTATTTTAGCCGAACTGGAAGAAAGCAGGCGAGCCATTGCTAATTTAGATGAAAAAGTCAGTGGCAAATTAAGCATCGCCACCAGTCACCATATCGGGCTGCACCGTTTGCCTCCCGTGCTGCGCGCATTTACCCGCCAATATACTGATGTCGATCTGGATATTCGTTTTATGGATTCGGAAGAAGCCTGCAGCTGCGTACTGAGAGGCGAGGTCGAACTGGCCATTGCCACCCTGCCGGAAAAAAACTGGCCGAAGTTACAAAGCCGGGTTATCTGGCATGACCCGCTGGATATTGTGATTAGCGCACAGCACCCCCAGGCCAGCGCATCCCAAATTACGGTTGCACAGCTGAGTAAAATTCCCGCCATTTTACCCTCACAAAATACCTTTACCCGGGTGTTGCTGGAAAATGCTCTTAGAGAAAATGAACTGGGGCTAAAACAGCAAAGCCTGAACATCGCCATGGAAACCAACTATCTTGAAACCATTAAAATGATGGTCTCCATTGGTCTCGGGTGGAGTGTACTGCCGGTGTCGATGATTGGCAGTGAAATTAGTATTATGAATGTGAATGGTATTGAGATTGAAAGGCTGCTCGGTGTGGTTAGCCATCCGCAAAGAACCCTGTCGAATGCGGCGAAAATGTTGATGCTGGAGCTTGAAAAAAAGATTAGTTGAATTTGGACAGAGTAAAAAACATTTACACAGAATTATTTACAGCGTCCACCGGCGCCGTCAACTGAGAACAGTCATTTTTCACATGCTTAAAAAAAACCAGAGTTTTAAGTTTCTCTTATGAAGTTGCAAATGATGCTACCACTGTTTTTATACTACCCATTAGATTCTAATCTTCTCGGCAGTGTCAATAAAAAAAGCACTAGCAAAAAAATTATCAACTTTAAATCCAGTGAACCGCTTGCATTACTCTGTTTTACTAACTTATTATTTTTAGGCACATAAATATCACCGTTTTCAGCAATACATTCACTACCAGTTACAACGCAACTGACACCGTCGTCTGCGGTTAATGTATAACCATCAAATTGCGAAAAAGCATCAGATAACGAGATACTACTCACATCAATGCCTGTAGTATATAAATCATTCGCCGTAACAGCATCTGACAAAGTTATTGTTACAGCATCAATAAAAAGCCAACCATCCACAGTTAAACTGCCGTTCATGCGCACATCTCCGTTCAAAGTGATTATTGATAAACCTCCAGTCACGATCTCAAAATCATCCGCTTCCAGATTACTGCCTTCCTCCAATCTGAAAAACCCGCGAACTCCAAATCTAATACTCTCCCCTGCCGCCAAATTCAACTCACCACCTGCGCTAAAATCCAGACTTGCTGGCTGAACCGCTGAATTGACGGTACCCGCTGGACCCAGTGCAATTTCACTGCCCGGGGCATAGATAAACTTCATAGGACTGTGCGCTATGATTGATCCGCCCGACTCAAATTGAAAACTTATAAAGCAATCAGACTCGCAGATAACCTCAGCCTGAACTGCATTAACTGAAAACAAAAACACAAACCATAAAACACTTTTTTTAATCACTATTTACATTCCTAACTATTCGCAAAACACAAAACAAAAAACAACATATGCAACGACAGTGTGACAGATATAACTGACTATATAATACATTCTAATTTACGGCACTGATTATTTTCATATAACATAGACATGACACAATTTTAAAGGGGACCCCTAACTCCCCTCTTAGAAAAAGAGGGGCCGGGGGAGATTTGAATGGGGCGATTTGAATGAGGAGATTTAAGCGCCAAAAATACTACTACGTAACACCTAAGCGGGAAAATTCTGCTCCAAAGAGTTTGTTTTTTTGGATATGAATAAACATCTTATTGTAAATAATGTGCGCTGATTTAATCAGACTTTTATTTTTAAGAAAGCGCCGCTCTTCTGCTAATATAGCGCTCGATAAAGTAAAGCTCCTAAGCCCTTACCTGAGCCATCATAGCTTGCTTGTAACTAATATTAATAATTCAAATTAACTTATCGTTCCTCTTGTAGAAATTATTAATGCAGAGACAACTTTGTCGCCTGCAGTATCAACGAAATCATTTCACATTCATTCACACCGGCTTGCCCCACGGCTTCACTCACCAGATTTAACCTTGTGAGCCTTCCAGGAACTACCGACTTTTACATCTTGAAATAATTTCTATTTTTCTGTGTTGCCAAAACCAGACAATCTGTATTATCCGCACGGGAAACGATACGATGCTTTCCCAGTGCCAGCTGTAATTTTATATAGGTTTGACCGCGTTTCACCACTGAAATTACATTATCATTTAAATTACATTTTTCACGCTTTTCATAACAAAAATAACCTTAATTTGATAGCACTACATAATAAATTGCCCATGAAAATCAAATTGACTAAATATTTTTTAAAATTTAATATTCATACACTTTCTAATATTTACGCAATACATGAATAAAAATAAATTAAGGAAATCAACATGAAAAAGCTGCTTGCTACTCTTTGTATCATTTTATTATCGGCCACAAGTCATTCCGCAATGGCAAAAAATTACTGGGGCCTTGGTGTCGGCTCATCATCATTCAGTCTTAAACCTTTATTCGAAAACGATAGAACAGACGACGGTACCGCAATACGTTTTTTATTCGGTAAAAGAAATAACAACACCAGCTTTGAACTCGACTTCTCATTCGCTGATTATGACTGGACTTACAACTCGGGTAACTCACACTCAGTTTTAAATATAATTTAATCTGGCGCTGGCTATTTACCGTTAGCGAAAATTTTAGCCTGTTTGGTAAAATTGGCGTCAACATCTGGTCAACTACTGTTGACTTTCTTGGGGAAACGCTCGATGGCGATGATGGCATTGGAATTGCTGCAAGTGGCGGGCTTGATTTTGCGGCAAGCGAATCTTTTCATATTACGCTTGAATACCAGTTACTTCCGGGGTTAAGTGACGGCATTGACGACGGAGATATTAGTCAGTTACTTATCAATGGCATTTACTACTACTAAACTCACAGTACATTTTCAGCTTAAAGCCAACACTCCGGATAAACTATTTACCCGGGATGTTTGTTTTAAGCGACCTGAAACCAAGTTTCAACTTTATAATTTTTCAAAATCAAGCAACTGAATTATCTCCGGCATCAACTCCGGATTCCCCACCGCAATAATATGATTGGGTGAATTCATATTTAATTTATTCCCATACCAGTCTGTTATTAATCCACCCGCATTATTTATTATCGGCCCCAGCGCAGCAAAATCATGAATCAGCGGCCCGGCGGTTATCACCACATCTAAATGACCCGCTGCCAGCAAACCATAATCATAAGGTGCGACACCCCACTGTGACCAGTGTGTAGCTTTCCATATCTTATCGATATAATGATCCCGACCTTCGGTGTGCCATTCAAATCCTGCGCGCGCTAAAATCGCTTTACTTAACATCGGGCATTTACGTGTCGTTATTGGTTTGCCGTTTAAAAAACTGCCGTAATTATCCGCGCCTACCCAGCGCTCCCGTGAAATTGCCTGATCAATGACCCCGAGAATAAATTCACCCTCATAAGCCAACCCTAACAGCAACGCAAAAGTGGGGTGACCGGTCATAAAATATTTTGTGCCATCCACCGGGTCAATCACCCACACAAACTCCGCATCTGGCTGATGCGCCGGGTACTCCTCCCCCAGTATTCCGTGATCTGGATATTGCTGCATCACCATGTCACGCATCAGGGCTTCCGATTCTTTATCCACCTGGGTTACCGGGCTTGAATCTTCCTTGTACTCTGTGGACACTGGTTGGCGAAAATATTTTCGATGCACCTCACCCACCGCATCGGCAATTTTGTGGGAAAAATCCACCAGCTCTTGTGTTTGCCTGGTTGTTAACATTTATTTCTGTAACCCGTATCGATTCAGTATTGAGATTGTATCAGTTTTAAAAACACCCACCATAAAAACATTTACACTACAAAATGCCGTAATCATCGGTTACAATTCCCATTCTTTATACAAATTAATTGGGTTCACCATGAATATCAGCGCCGACAAAGCCATTACCATTAACTACACCCTGAAAGATAATGATGGCAAGTTAATTGACGAATCAAAAGACGCCAGCTTTATTTACCTGCACGGTCACGGCAATATTATACCCGGCCTGGAAGCGGCGCTTGATAGTAAAACGAAAGGTGACACCTTTGCGCTTGTGCTTGAACCTAAAGATGCTTACGGCGAATACAATCCGGCGATTACCCAGGTTATTGCGCTCAGCGCATTCGGTGATGAAGCGATAGAAGTGGGGATGCAATTTCATGCTGAAGGCGATGACGGGAACCCGGTTTTAATTACTATCAGCGAAATTAACGGTGATGACGTAACCATTGATGGCAACCCCCCGTTGGCGGGTGTCACACTATACTATGATGTGGAAGTGATGGATGTGCGCGATGCATCTGAAGAAGAGCTGAGTCATGGGCATATTCATGCGCAGGGTGAAAGCTGTGGCCATGAGCATTAATTAATAAATTTAAAGCGCAAGCTTTTAACCCAAATGAATGTGGATTTACTTTTGGTTTTAAAACCATCCTGAACGCTCATAGTCACTTAAGCTAAATCCCCCCTCAGTCCCAATGCCCGTAAGTTAAGTTGTAACCTTGATAATATTATAAATATTTTCGATTAATTAGATTGGCCTCACCCTTTGAAAAACGGGAGTACAAATAATATAGTGTAAGTTCAAGTTCACTTTATTAATAAACCATGCTACTGAGGGGAATTTAAAAACGTTCAGGTTTGAATGCACTATAAATATAGCGTTTTAACTTGAACGTTTTTAAATCTCCCCCAACCCCTCTTTGCCAAAGAGGGGAGCTAACACTGTCAAATTTTATATTTTTTCAACAGGTTACAACTTAACTTACTGGTATTGCCCTCAGCCTCCCTCTTGGTAAAAGGGAGGCTCTTTATTATTTCAATCCTCATTAGCACGCAAAAAACATCGTTTAATTTTTTTCTAATGATAAAAACTTGAATGCGATTAACAGTGCTAAAAACGATACGACAGCCGCCGCATTGAAAATAATTTGTGGTGAATAGGCATCCCAGTAAGCACCACTGAGTAATGTACCGATTGCACCACCCGCACCAAAACTAATTGCCGAATATAAGGCCTGCCCCCGGCCCTGTAGTTTACCTTTAAAATTCCGGTGAAATAGTTCAATGGCTACCGCATGATACAAACCAAAACTGGCCGCATGTAAACACTGTGCAAAAATAACGATTAAAATATCTTCAACAAATTCACCGATTAATAACCAGCGTAACGTGGTGAGTGTCAGCGCTATTATTAATAAATTTCGCGGCCCGTATTTTGGCATTAACTTATGCATAAACATAAATAAAATAATTTCTGCAATAACACCCAATGCCCATAGCCAGCCCAGAGTGGAGCTACTGTAATTAAACTGTTTTAAATAAATAGAATAAAATGTGTAGTAAGGCCCGTGGCTCATTTGCATTAAAAAACACACCAGCAACAGCGCCATGACCTGGGGCTGTTTAATGACATTTAAAATTGCCCCCCCGTCATCATGATGCTGTTTTTGCGGCGCATCACTTACGATAAAACTAAACGCAATAATAAACACATACAAAATAAAAACGGATACGGGTACTAACTGATAACCAAACTCATCTAACATTGAGCCGATAATAATGACTGAAAAAACAAACCCCAAAGATCCCCAAAGCCGTACCACACTATATTTATGCGTATCCTCACCCAGAAAATTCATGGTATTCGCTTCAAATTGCGGCAGGGTTGCATTCCAGAAAAAACTAAACAGCAGCATCACTACCGCCAGCCACCAGAAGCTGGAATTAAAAAACACCCCTGAAAAAGCCACCAGTGAGCAGATACTGGCAATCCGAATTATTTTCATGCAGTGACCGGTGTGGTCAGCAATCCAGCTCCATAAATACGGCGCAACAATTTTAGTAACCATAAGAATGGACATTAACTCACCGATGGCTCTGGCTTCAAAACCCAGTGAATTTAAATACAGCGCCCAGAAAGGCACCACTACGCCGAGAGAGGCAAAGTAAACCCAGTAAAATCCAGAGAGTCGCCAGTATGGCAGTGAGGAGCTATTCATATTTTTCTAAAAGCAGATTTGTCCACAAATGAACGCCAATGAACGCAAATAAAAATCAAACATATTATTAATAGGTTACGCGCCACAGGCGCACAAATAAAAAATTTGCGTTCATTGGCGTTCATTCGCGGAAAAAATGCTTCTGACTTTTATTCATCACCCGCAGGTATAACCGGCGTCGCACACTCAACATCACCACACTGCGCATTAAATCGCAGCATGTGATCCGCCAGCGTTAATGCCAGCATCGCTTCGCAAATAGGTGTTGCTCGAATGCCTACACAGGGATCATGTCGACCATGGGTAACTACTTCCATTGCATCGCCGTTGATGTCCACACTTCTGCCTGGCAGGCGCATACTGGAGGTGGGCTTAAAAGCGGTGTGCACAACTATATTCTGTCCGGAACTAATGCCACCTAAAATGCCGCCGGCATGATTACTTAAAAAACCTTGCGGTGTTATTTCATCGCGAAACTCGGTACCTTTAGCTTCAACGCAACTAAAACCACCGCCAATTTCTACGCCTTTGGCTGCATTAATGGTCATCATTGCATAGGAAATTTCCGCATCTAAGCGATCAAAAATCGGCTCGCCCAAACCCGGCGGCACACCTTCCGCAACCACTGAAATTTTTGCACCCACGGAGTTACCTTCTTTACGCAACGCATCCATGTAATCTTCCATGGCTTTTACCTTATTTTTATCCGGGCAAAAAAATGGATTTTCACTGACCTGATCCCAGTCATGTTCTGCAATTTCTATCGGGCCTAATTTCGACAGATAACCTCGAATTAAAATATTGTATTTATCTTTTAGATATTTTTTAGCAATGGCCCCAGCGGCAACCCGCATTGCGGTTTCTCTGGCGGATGAACGACCACCGCCACGATAATCGCGAAATCCATATTTCTGGGTGTAGGTATAATCTGCATGACCCGGACGAAATGTGTCGGCGATATTGCCGTAATCTTTTGAACGCTGGTCAATATTTTCAATCAATAACCCGATTGGGGTACCGGTGGTTTTGCCTTCGAAAACACCGGAGAGAATTTTTACCTGATCCGGCTCACGACGCTGCGTGGTGTGTCGTGAAGTACCGGGGCGGCGACGGTCAAGATCCGCCTGTAAATCTGCTTCCGATAATTCAATGCCCGGGGGGCAGCCATCTACTATTGCCATTAACGCAGGGCCGTGGGACTCACCACTGGTCGTCACCGTAAATAATTTTCCGAAAGTATTACCTGACACGTTGTTTCCTCAATAGCTGCTTGGGTAAATATTTAATAGCGAATATTAACATATCGACTTGCATGCAGGTGGCAAAAACCGATATAGTAGAATCAAATAATTAAAATAAACGATTCTTTAAAAAATGTATTTTTCAACACCTGACATATTGATCGTCGAAGACGAGGAATTTAACCGGGAAATTATGGCGCTGCGCCTGCAGTCGTATAATTATAATATCCGTTTTGCTATTGATGGCCAACAGGCACTGGACATGGTGGCGGAAAAAAAGCCCGATGTTATTTTACTCGACATTATGTTGCCTGAAATTATGGGAATTCAGGTGCTGCATACACTTCGCCAGCAATACTCAATGGTTGAACTGCCGATTATTATGGTGACCGCCATTGATGAAGATGAACGGGTGGTTCGCGCCCTGGAACTGGGCGCAAATGATTATGCCTCCAAGCCCATTAATTTCCCCATTTTAATCGCCCGCCTGCAAACCCAGCTCAGCCTGAAACAGTTATCCGCTTTAAACAATGAATTCCTGACCACCGCCAGCTACGATTTACGCAGACCCCTTGCAATGATTCAGGATGCAGCGGCCACCTGCCGTTTAAAAGTAACAGACAACCCGTCTTTAGATAGCGAAGATATCATCCACAGTTTCGGCTCCATTGCCGACTCTGCAAATTTGATGGACTCGATTGTCGAGTGCATGCTAAACATGCAGGCGGGTGGCTTCGGCCAGATGCGTTTAACCAAAATACCGCTACAGGTAGAACCCCTCGTTTCAGAAACCATTGATCGCCATCAGGCTTATGCCGCTGAGAAACAGATTAACCTGCTCAGTAAAATAGAAGATAATCCCCCACCCATTGAAGTCGATCGCTCACGCATTGCACAGGTGCTCGACAATCTGGTGGATAATGCGGTGAAATTTTGCTCCGCCGGTGACACGGTGACCATCAGCACAAAAACAGCGGACGACAGTTTATCTATTATTGTTTCGGATACCGGCCCGGGTTTAACCGATGATGACTTTGATCAGCTGTTTTTAAAAAACACCGTTCTCAGTAACAAGCCCACTAATAATGAATCCCACTCGGGGCACGGTTTATCTATCTGTAAACAGCTAATTGATTTGCACGAGGGTGAAATTGGTGCGATGAATAATAGCAACGGGGGTATTAACTTCTGGTTTAAATTACCGGTGTTTAAACTCAAGACGGTTTAATATTTTTTAGTGTTTGCGTCAGGAGCGGAGCGTACACTGGCTCGCTAAAACGCATATTCATCCAGCTGCTCTGCGGTTAACAGAAAAATACCTGAACCACCCCGTTCAAAATCCAGCCAGACAAAGGGCACATGGGGATAAGCCGCCTGCAAAGCATGTTGCGAGTTACCTACCTCCACCACTAAAATCCCCTGATCGGTTAAATATTCCCTGGCCTGTTGCAGCATCGGAATCACCAGATCCAGCCCGTCATCACCCGCCGCCAGACCCAACGCGGGCTCGTGCAAATATTCATCCGGCAACTCTGCCATATCTTCGGCATCGACATAGGGCGGGTTGCTAACAATAATATCATAATGGCGGCGGGGTACATTCTGAAATAAGTCCGATGCCATCACGCTCACCCGCTCTTCAAGCTGGTGGCGCTGAATATTTTCCTCTGCCACATCAATGGCCTCCGGGGAAATATCCACCATGTCCACATAAGCCCAGTCAAAAGCATAAGCCGATGCAATACCAATGCAGCCACTGCCGCAGCATAAATCCAGAATATTTTCGACCTTCTCCGCTTCAACCCAGGGGGTAAACTGGTTTTCAATAAGCTCGGCAATCGGAGAACGTGGCACCAGTACATTTTCATTAACCACAAAAGGCAGCCCCGCAAACCAGGCCTCGCCGGTTAAATAAGCGGCCGGAAGTTTTTCTTCAATACGCCGGCTTAACAGGCTATAAACCGCCTGCTTTTCGTCTGCGCTGAGTCGGCAGTCAAAATAATTTTGCGCAAAATCATGGGGCAAATGCAGGGCAAACAGGCTCAGATAAACCACCTCATCCAGCGCACTGTCCATACCATGACCGTAATATAAATTCGCCTGATTAAAGCGGCTAGCGCCCCAGCGGATGAAATCTTTTATGGTTTTCAGCTCTTCGGGAAATGCGATGCTAGACATAAATAAAGCCTGTAAAGTTGTGAAGACAATGCAAAATTATTACGCTATCCAGAATACATCACTTAAGGCCACCTCTAAAAATAACTTGCGGCCTCTGCGAACCCTGAAGCATATAGCGACCAGGCGCTGCGTTATGTTTTCTCACCAGGCCCAGGTTTATTAATTCGGGCATGCTTTCAAAAATAGGCCTTGATTCTAGGCCTTGATTCTGGGCCCTGTGTCTGGGCCCTGTGTGACATTTTAGGGAGCAAAGCCAGAGGTCACAACCTATTTTTAGAGGCGCCCTAAAGATAAGCTTTGAATATTAACCTGTGACGAATATAATCACGAGTCCTATATAGATGAAATATTAAATAACATCACCATGAAATTGCCTTTAGCCATTTTAATCCTGATTTACAGCCTGCTCTTTAGTTTAACCGCGAGTGCTGATGACACGCTAACATTTGATAACCCATGGATACCGGAAGCGCCGCCGGGGGCCCGCGTAATGGCGGGCTACATGGAAATTAGTAACCACGCCACAAAAACCATTGATATTGTTTCTATCAGCAGTGAAGCGTTTGACCATGTTGAGATGCACCTGTCCAAAGAAAGTGATGGCTTTGCACAAATGCTGCCGCAAAAAAAACTCAGCATTCCCGCCAATGGAAAACTTGTTTTAACCTCGGGCAGCTTTCATTTAATGCTGATTAAACCGGTCAAATGGTTTAAGCATGGGGATAACATCAAACTCAGGTTGACGCTATCCAATAATGAAACGCTCCCCCTTGAGATGCGGGTTAAAAAAACCACCCCTCAAAAAATGAAATGCGCGGCTGGAAAGTGCGGCGCAAATTAACCTAAGACACCTCTGAACAACTAACCCTACGACATCATTATGAAAGCATCATTTAGTGACTATTTAAAATCAACCCCGTTTTATTTTTTACCCCATCATTTAATTTCTGGCATTGTTTATAAGGTTGCACGCATTCAATTTGCCCCGGTTAAAAACTTTACCTTAAAAATTTATTTATCACTGCATGAAGTTAACATGTTGGAAGCGGTAGAAGAAAACCCCTACGCCTACAAAACGCTTAATGCTTTTTTTACGCGTGCGTTAAAACCCACAGCACGCGTTATTGATAAAACTGAAACCACTATCGTCTGCCCGGTTGACGGAAAAGTCAGTCAGGCACAGGCCATTGAAAACGGCCGGGTTTTTCAGGCCAAAGGCCAGAATTATAGTTTACTGGAACTGGTCGGTGGCATAAGTGAATTAGCCGAGCCATTTAACAACAGCACCTTCGCTACGATTTATTTATCCCCGCGGGATTATCACCGTATTCACATGCCCGTTGATGGCAAGTTAACCGATATGGTTTACGTGCCCGGACGTTTATTTAGTGTTGCCCCACACACGGTGAATACCGTACCCCGATTATTTGCACGCAATGAAAGACTGGTATGCAAGTTTGAAACCGACCACGGACCGATGATTATGATTTTAGTGGGCGCGGTGAATGTTTCTGCCATTGATACGGTCTGGTCAGGTGCCGTTACGCCACCGAGTAAAAATAAAATTATTCACACCCGCTATGAAAATGTAGATATTAGTCTGAAAAAAGCCGCGGAAATGGGCCGCTTTAATTTGGGCTCGACGGTAATATTATTAATGAACGATACGGTTTCGCTGGATGAATCGATCAAACATGATGCAACTGTCAAGCTTGGTCAGAAGCTGGCTTCTTATACCGACATACCGAAATGACAAATTAAGCTACAGCCATCAGCGCTCAAATTCATCCCCGAAACTAATAACCTCTTTAATATGCCCGACGCCGGTTAGCAACATCAACAGCCGGTCAATACCAAGCGCTACGCCTGAGCAATCCGGTAAACCGGATTGCAATGCCGCCAGCAAAGCGTAGTCAACCGGCATGGTTTTTTGCTGGCGCTGACGACGAATTTCATTGTCGCTTTCAAAACGCTGTGCCTGCTCATTTGCATCGGTTAATTCATAATAGCCATTAGCCAGTTCCAGCTCACCGTAAAATAATTCAAACCTATTTGCTTTACGTGCATCATCTTTGTCGAGGCGAGCCAGTGATGCCTGTGATGCGGGGTAATCATATAAAAAAGTAAAACTGTTTTTTGCAAAACCCGCGGCAATTTTTTCCACCATCAACCAGTCTAACCAGATATCTTTATCGTCATCCATGCCCCTATCATTATCCATTCCCCTATCATCCATACCCCCATCATCCATACCCCCATCATCCATACCCTGGGGAGTTTCAATATTATGTTTTTGTGCACATTGTTTTAAGGCATGAACATCCGCATCGAACGGGTCTATTTGCAACTCATTAATAAATGCCTGCTGGTAACTTATTCGCTGAAAATGCTTTTTTTCTTCTGGCATTAAACCACTGATTAAACTTTGCATTTCATCCATTAACTGGTGATGATTAAACCCGACACGATACCACTCGAGCATACTGAATTCAGGGATATGATAGCGCCCGTTTTCATCATCTCTAAAGACTTTTGCAAGCTGAAAAATATCGCCACTGCCAGCGGCGAGTAAACGCTTCATATAAAATTCGGGGGAGGTTTGCAGGTAATAATCTTTTTGATGATGCTGGCTGTGGTTCTGGCCAGAAAAACTTTCGACCTGAAAATTTTCAACCTGGAAACTTTCAATCTGGAAACTTTCAATTTGGGGGTCAGTAACCGCCGCGTTTGAAATGACCGGCGTTTCAACTTCCAGCACATTGCGCTCAGCAAAAAAAGCCCGAATGGCTTGCAGTATTCGGGCTCTTATTTTTATATTTTGTAATGAGGCGGTGGGTTGCCAGTTTTGATGCATTAACTTTATCAGCCGTTAAGCTTACAAAAACCTAAGCTTTAACCCTGGAAACATATTCACCACTGCGCGTATCAATTTTAAGCATTTCACCTTCTTCGATAAATAATGGCACTTTAACCACCGCACCGGATTCCAGGGTCGCGGGTTTTGTGCCACCCTGTGCCGTGTCGCCCTTTAATCCCGGATCAGTTTCAGTGACGGCCAATTCAACAAAATTGGGAGCAGCTACCACTAAAGGCGCACCATTCCATAACGTTACCGTGCACAATTCCTGCGCCTTAATCCATTTGCCCGAATCCACCATGGCGGAATCCGGTGCCGCAATTTGCTCATAGGTAACAGGATCCATAAAATACCAGAACTCGCCATCGTTATAGGAAAACTCCATTTCAACATCAATTACATCCGCCGCTTCAACCGACTCGCCGGACTTAAATGTACGTTCTAATACCCGACCGGTTTTCAAATTACGTAATTTTACCCGGTTAAATGCCTGGCCCTTGCCGGGTTTTACCAGTTCATTCTCAATAATTGAACACGGGTCATTATCCAATATAAGTTTAAGACCACCACGAAATTCATTAGTACTGTAAGATGCCATGTGCAAATAACCTTTAATTCTCAACATTGAAAAGCAGCGCATATAATACTCGGAACCGTCCATAATGCCAAAAACTATCCCCCTCATTGTGGCTGATCCCGTCCCAAACTTGCCACTTAGCTGGCAACAGCAACTGGCACAGGCTATTACTGAGCCGGATCAGCTAATTTCCGCCCTGCATTTAAAAGCTGAAGATTTTGCCAATTATGTCGATAATGCCGATGCAATCCAGCAATTTAGCCTGAAAGTCCCCCGCGCTTACGTAAATAAAATGCAAATGAGCCATCCACAGGATCCTCTGCTACTGCAGGTCATGAGCCAGTCCCGGGAAATGTTCAGTGTAGAAGGTTACAACACCGATCCGGTTGGCGACCTGAATGCCAGCAAAGCCCCGGGCTTACTGCATAAATATCACGGCCGCGTGTTACTCATCACCACCGGTGCCTGTGCTGTGCATTGCCGCTACTGTTTTCGTCGACATTTTCCCTATTCTGAACAACAGGCAGGGCGCGAGCAATGGATGCAAGCTATCCGCTACATTCAAAACGATATCAGCATTAAAGAGGTGATATTAAGTGGCGGCGACCCGCTGGTGCTATCTGACAGGCGGCTGGATGATTTAATCACCCAGCTTGAAAACATTCCACATTTAACCCGCTTACGCATACACAGCCGTTTACCCGTGGTGTTGCCGGATCGAATTACCAGCGCACTGGTCAATCGTCTGGCGGCAAGCCGATTCAACGTCTGCATGGTGATTCATGCTAACCACGCCAATGAAATTACGTCACCTGAAATAGCGGCACTTAACCGGTTAAAACAGGCGGGTATCCACCTGCTGAATCAGGCGGTGTTACTGAGCAATATTAACCACCAGATCGAAGATCAGGTTAATTTATCCGAGGCACTCTATACCGCCGGGGTACTGCCCTATTACCTGCATTTACTGGATCCAGTTGCGGGTGCAGCGCATTTTAATGTGAATTTAGTGGATGCATTAAGCCTGATTAATCAAATGCAGAAACGATTACCCGGCTTCCTGGTACCCAGACTGGTACGTGAAATTGCGGGTGAAACCAGCAAAACACCGGCGAATGAACTATAAATCTATTATATTGCATGAAATTAGCTTAAAAATCCCCAGTATCTAACTGTTTTTATTAAATAAGTTACGTAAATAGGATAGACTTAAACACTGTAGATGGGTATAGGCATAAAAATGGATATAAAGTAAGCCAACAAACGATATGAAATTAAACGTTCCTGAACAATCCACCCCAGATGGAGATGACTTTCCAAATCATCCCCGCAAACTCAAAAAATGGCTATCCAGTTTAAAGCGAGCCAATATGGGGAATTTTACGCGCGAGATATACAATGGCCTGCTCGCCCTGAATCGACAGGCAATGCAACCCAAGCATCGTCTGGAAAATATGGAAATACTGCGCGAGCCCACGCGTTATATTTTTAACCAGTTACACAAGCACTTCATTAACCGCACCCTGCCACTGCCTGAAAAAAGTCAGAAGATTATTCACCTGAATCAGGCGCTGTTAAATGAAATGGCTATCGGTTATAAAATTCTTATCTTTGAAACCTCAAACAACCTCATAAAATACGACGCAAAAACAACCCTTATCGCCTGTGAGCGTTCGCTGCATTATTATTCTGAGCTACTCCTGCGCTCAAGCCAGATTTATTCTGAATTACCCAAAGGGGTATGGTGGGATATTCACCGCCTTTACAGTTATGCCGAAGCTAAAAATTTACATCAGAAAAGCATAAAAGACCCGGAACTGGCGGTTAACAGTATTAGCACTGAAGATTATTACAAACAGATAATGCTTTTTTCATTAGCCCGCCCCAATGCATTACGCCAGAGCGATGCGGAACGTTTATTTAAATCCATTAATGCGTGGGCAAAACTGACATCGATTAGTAAAAGCCCAAACAAAAATAAATTAAACCGCTACTTTGTCAGCCGACTTGATGGTGATATGCCACCCAGTTGCGTGTCTGAAAGCGATTTAAAAAACTTACAGCATGTTCGCTCAATAGAAACCGCCAGACTGGTTGAGCATTTACAAACCGTTGATTCTGACGCTAACGACTTACACTCTGCAGTGTCTATCGGTGATCTAGTTTCGCAGGAAACCATTCGCACGCTGGTTTCATCCTGGAGCATATGTGCCAAGCGGCGTTTTTCACGGGCCGAACGTAAAGATGCTATTCGGGTTTCAATCGGCTTAAAGCCAATATTTGAAGCGCTCAACGAAGAAGTCATGCCGCCTAAACCTAAACAGAAGAAACCTGGCAAGATGTTTTCACTGGAATCGATTCCAGAAAATGAAATGACCAAAAAAGATGTATTTGCCCAGCAGGATCCCACTTTATTTATTACCGACCCGCAATCAAATGGTGGGTCGGATCGCTCAGCCGGTGCCTGGGATATGGTTGCAAAAGGCCGCACCTTAACGGCAAGTTACGCCAGTGAACTCCAGGAGCAAGATAGAAACATCGGTGAGCTGCATAAAGAAGCACCTGATATGCACTGGAAAATCACCAATGTCAGTGCCGGGGGTTACTGTCTTTTCTGGGATTCAGAGTTACCTTCTCGCGCACTGGTGGGAGAACTCATCAGTATTCGCGAAAAAGAACCCGACCACACTTACCAGTGGAGAGTGGGTGTTATACGCTGGATGCAATACAGTCAGGCAAACGGTCTGGAAATAGGCGTGCAGGTTTTATCGCCTAAAGTTATTTCCTGTAGCGTGCAACGTCTGGAGCGTAAAAATGAAGAACCCTTTAACTGCCTGATGCTGCCCGGTATTAAACCCATTCAGCAACCCTCCACCCTGCTATTACCCGCGCACGCATTCCGCCGTGGCAATACATTAAACATGCATGTTTATGAACGAGACATGGAAATTAAACTGGGTACCGTGCGTGAACATACTGGCTCATTTACCCAATTTCAGTTTTCTCAAATTAATGAAGATGATATTCCCGATGATGACGACAGTGGAAATAGTGGCAAATCTAGCACAAAAAATCTAGATAATTTTGACTCCATCTGGTCATCACTATAATACTATAATGGCAACTAACCTAACCGCCCCGGAAGTTTAAGCTGTGGATAAAAAGAAAAAAATAAATATTTTTATTATTGATGATTCTTTTAATAACGAAGAAAATATTATAAAGCTCATGCGCAGTTCTGGTTATGCTGCGCACATGACACGCCTGGAAGATGATGAAGATCTTATAGCCGCACTAAAGAAAAAAATTCCTGACATTATTCTTTATTCAAACGGCATGCAATTAATTTCTTTACCGGATACGGTTAAGTGCATAGAAGAAAATGCCCACGAACCAGTACCGGTTATAGCCGTAAATCGCCCTGGACATGATTTAGATGTAACCGAAGCCATGCGCAGCGGCGCAAAAGACCTAACCTCGTACGACAATCCATCACACCTTGAAATGGTTATCCACCGTGAAGTTCAGGCGCACACAAGTATAGCCAGTGTTTTTAAACTTGAAAAAGCCATTAAGGAATCAGAGAAACGTTGTCAGGGTTTACTCGACTCTTCCCGCGACGCCATTGCTTACATCCATGAAGGCATGCATGTTTATTCCAATCACTCATATATGGAACTGTTTGGTTTAGACGAATCAGAAGATCTTGAAGGCATGCCTATTTTAGATATGGTGGGCATTGATGAAAGAGAAAGCTTTAAAAGTTTTTTACGCGACAGCAGTAAAGCCGGAAATAAGGCAACTGATAAACTGGAACTCAGCCTAAGCAAGGCTGATGGCACTGAATTTAAAGGTGAGATGGAATTTTCATCAGCCAGTATTGACGGCGAACCCTGCACGCAGGTCATTATCAGAACTCAAACCAACAATCGTGCACTTGAACAACAACTTGCCCTGATGAGCCAGACCGATTCAATTACCGGTTTATATAACCGGCAATTCTTTTTGGATATGCTTGAAAAAGCTTCAGGCAATGCAAAAAAAGGCAAAATCACAGCCGCAGTTCTACTCATTCATCTCGACAACTTTAATGAAATTAAACAAAGTGCAGGGGTAGTTGGTGCAGATCAGTTTTTAAATGAGATCTCCAGAGAATTTGAACTTTCTATTAATGATGATGACATACTCGCTCATTTTGAAGGTAATACCTTTTCAATCATTGCATACAATCAGGACAATAAAAGTATTACAGCGTATGCAAAAAAAATCAACAAAACTTCACATGATTTTATTGCCAACATTAATAACCAATCTCTGAATACAACCTGTACCCTTGGCGTAAGCCTGCTGGATAAAAACACACCTGATACGGGAGAAATTTTATTACGTGCAGAACGCGCAGTAAATGAAGCGGGTGAAAAAGGTCCTAACTCCTTTGTCGTTTACCAGCCAAAAGAAGGTGAGTTAACACAAAAAGAAATTGACGCCAAGGTAGTTGAGGATCTGAAACTTGCACTGAAGAACAATCGTTTTGTTCTCTATTTTCAGCCGGTTATTAGCCTGCACGGAGACACGGATGAGCGTTATGAAGTGTTTGTACGCATGCTCGATAAAGACAACAATATTATCTTACCCATGGACTTTCTGCCCGCGGCTGATCGAACCGGTATGTCAGCGGCAATTGACCGCTGGATACTACTGACTACCATAATCACACTAACCAAGTGCTGGAAAGAAGGCAAGCGTACATTATTTTTCGTTAAACTTGCAGCCAACTCCTTAAAAGATGACAGCTTAATGGGGTGGCTGAAAGAGCAGTTAAAGAAATACAATGTTCCGAAAAACAGCCTGATCTTTGAAGTCAAGGAAAGCGTTGCCGTCACCAGTTTAAAATACACGGCAGAGCTTGCAAAATCATTACAGGCGCTCAATTGTGGATTTGCACTCGATGATTTTGGCACCGGCAAGAATCCGTTTGAATTATTAAAACATATTCCGGCGGACTATCTGAAGTTAGAGCGCTCGTTTATGGAAGAGCTGTCAACCAGCACAGAAAATCAGGAAGCCGTTAAAGCGATAACTGAAAAAGCCATGGAGTTAAATAAACTCACCATTGCACAATGTGTGCAGGATGCGACCAGTCTTTCTGTTTTATGGGGAATGGGAATTAACTTTATTCAGGGTAATTTTCTGCAGGAGCCATCGCCAAATCTGGATTATGATTTTACTTCTATGGCGGGATAGGGTATTCGGGCCAGGTTCTATCTACCGGGTTCGATCTGCCAGGTTCGATCTGGCGGTTATGACACGACTCTTTTTCTAACTATCTGTTCAGTCTGAAATTGATTAGCGTTCGGGCTTATTTCCTGAAAATCTATATTTATACATCTACCCGAAACTGAACTTAATAATTTTTTAGTAAAAACATCATAAGCCGAATGTTTCTGATAGCTATCGATAACGCAGGGATGGCACAAGCGAATTCGCCAGCTATAGTGATATTTCGCATCTTCCTGTAAGGCTTCACCAAAAAACACATCTCGCACGCCGGGAATACTGCGCAGCAAATTTCGTCCTTCGTTCATCAATGCTGATGTGTCCGTGGAATCTATTCCCTCGACTGTGCAGATAATTATTTGTTCAACCGAAACCCACGACCAGCAGCGCGCAAGCACCTCAGCAGCACGCCCCGCAGAACCCCATAACCGCATACATCGCTCAACTTCATCCGCAACGGCAAGGTTAACGTCTTTTGTTAAGCCGGTATAACTACAGGCCATTTGCATTTTACTATTTTTTCGAATCTGCTTTGCCACCACATCGGACAATGCAGTAAAACAATTTATTTTGGCAACACCATTGGAAATCAGGCGGTGAAACTGATCATCAGAAAGCCCGGTTCCTCCATGTATTACCAGCGGCATACCCAGTGAATCATTAATCTGTTTTAAGCGCTGATAATCCAGTTTGGGCTTGCCCTTCATCTGACCATGAACGGTACCAATAGATACCGCTAAAAAATCGATTCCGGTACGCTCAACATAGGCCTTCGCTTCCGCCAGTGAAGTATAAATAAATTCCCCGGGATAGTGCTCTGCACCCTCTCCCTCAACGCCCGGCACATAACCCAGCTCACCTTCAACGGCAACGCCACAGGCCTGTGCAACTTCAACGACCTCTCGGGTAATACGCGTGTTTTCCATGAAGTCTTCATGCGAAGCATCCACAAGCACGCCATTACAGCCCTGATTGATGCCATTAATCGCAGACTCAACACCTGCGCCATGATCAAAATGAATTGCTACTGGTACGAGTGCTCGTTTTGCTGCAACTTCTACCGCCGGCATCATTAAATCAAAATCAAAATATTCAAAATGCGACTCGGCCATGCTTAAAATCACCGGCGCCCTGGCCTGTTCTGCTGCCTGCATGATGCCATCCAGAAAATCCAGGCTGATAACTTCAAATGCACCAACGGCATAACCATGCTGGTATGCGTGCTGCAACATATCTTTCATATCAACGAGTGGCATAATATTTTTACCTTACAAATTTATTGCGCAACTTTAATCTGCATCATGCAAATAATTTTCAAATGCAGCACCGATTTCACGGAGTACTCTTTCGCGAAACTGCGCGGCCATGTAATGATAATAATTTTCCGTACAGCTAACCGGTGCATGTAAACTACGACGGCCCGCATCCTGAAAATCTAACCAGGCAATCATCGGCAAATCATAATGTTGAGAATCAACCAGTACCCAGCAGTCTTCCTCTAAAATTAATTCCATTGACTTTAATGCCGGTAATGCCAGACGCGTTGGCAAAATTATATGCAAACGAACTCTACGCCAGAGATTAAATAACACCGCATCCATTTTAGCGGCATGTACTTCATAAGCCTGCATATCATGAATGCGCGTTGTCATTTTTAACTCATACTTAGCCAGTTAAGCTGGCAAACAGTGTTGGTAATTGCTCTGGTAATTTTTCAACGTTATCAATTATCGTATAATTATTGGCACCAAATATACGCTTTACATAATCATCCGCATGGGGATCGAGCGTTAAACAATAGGTCAGTACACCGGTGCTATATAATTCTTCCACGGCTTTTTTTGTATCGTGGCGCAGGTGTTGCGGGTCACGTTCATCAATATCCGCAGGTTCTCCGTCGGTTAACAACAACACCAGCTTGCGCCGTTCCTGCTGCTTTAACAAATGCTGACCTGCATGACGAAGCGCAGCACCCATACGGGTTGATAAGCCGCCTTTCATTCCTGCTAATCTAGATTTAGTTTCATCATCAAAGTGCTGATTAAAATCTTTAAAACGATAGTACTGAACATCGTGTCGACCATCTGAAGCGAAACCATGGACTGCATACGGATCACCTATGCCTTCAATCGCCGTTGAAACCAGCGTTGCGGCTTCACGGGTTAATTGCAATACAGTTTTATCTGAACCGTTCATTGGCTCATTCGTTGACTCGGATAAATCCAGTAGTAACACCACTGACAGATCACGTGTTTTTAAAACATTACGCATGGTAATGCGTGTGTTCGGTTGTTCACCCATGCGTATCGCAACCATTGCATCGATTGCCGCATTAATATCAACCTCATCACCGTCTTCCATATTGCGCACACGTTGCACACCTTCCGGTGTTAACAGATCGATAATTTGTTTAATACGATGCGCAACCGGCTTGTATTCGTCAATAATCATTTGAATATCTTCGACATGACCACGCGGCTGACGCCGTTCGTATACACTCACCCAGTCTGGGCGGTGTAACTGAATCTGGTAATCCCATTCCTGATAATGGTGTGGGTCAGATACCGGCTCTTTACCCCACATATCATTGAAGCTCACCTGATCATCTGTCAGGTCATCTTCATAGGGACGCATATTGGTAGAACAGGTCCATATTTCCTGCGCATCATCACCGGCCAGTTCGCAATCAACCTCATTCGCCATTTCGATAACACTCACCTGCTTACGGACCTGACGCTGACTGGCAGGCACATATTCAAATTCGGCATTCATGTCGAACTCTTCAAATTCCCAAACGTAACGATTATCGTCACGATACGGAATATCGATGCGCTCTAAAATACGCAGGCTAGGCACTTCTTTACGGGTTGAAAATAAATTAAAAACATCCAGTCCCAGGTGCCAGCAAAAATTATTATTGTCCTGGTTCTCTTCTATTTCGGCGTGGAATTTTTTAGCAATATCATTCAGCTCTTTGTCATCTGAAGAAACAGTGCTGTCCAGCAACATAACTGAAAAACGTTCCAGTATTGGCATACTCGGGTGTTCAATTTTGTTTTCCCCATCGACATCATGGGGCACATCCATTATAGAATGCCAAAGTTTTTTCAGGCCGGGAAATTCACTAATGGCTTTATATTCAACACGCGCATCTTCAATCAAACCGATAAAAAACATTTGCGCAGGACTTAAACCTTCCGCAGAAATAGGGGCCGTTGAATACGCCATGTGCGCTGCCATATGTGCAGCCGTTGCGCGATAGACTTCTAAACCGGCGATATCACCATAATCATCCAGAGCATCGGGCAAATGCAAAATACGGTGTTCGATAAACGGACGAAAATCGGCAAAGTCCGCACCTGTTGGACGCAGGAAAAAATCACGGCCCCACAACGCGCGCAGGTAGAAATTTAATTTTCTTTGGGTTTTTATGAATAAAATACCACGACGTTCTTTCTGTAAAACCGCGCGACTGTCCGCCGACTCAAGATTAAAATAAGCCGTTAGATTATCAAAGTCACGGCGGTAAGCCTGTGAACCAAAATTTGCCCAACGGCGTAAACCGCTGAGTGTTAATTTAGATAGCAGCTCATCAATATGGTTTAGCATGGGACGCACACCACGAGATGCGGTTGATGCTAATTGATGAATTAAAGTTAAGTAACCACGAAACAGTTCCGCATCGCCTAAATTACGCGCGGCTGTTGGCATACTTGAAAATAGTAATGCAACCACTTCAGCAGACGTCATAGAAGACAACTTCATAGCCGCTGACAAACAATCACTAATGACGTCTTCACCACATTCTTTGGCAACCAAAGGCATTTCTTGCAGGTAAGAAATAACCACGCCTGAACCACGACCTAAGTTACATAAACTTTTAGCCCCATCCATGTACTCTTGCAAACCTGTAGGAGACATCACACGTGATGCTTCCTGGAAAGTTGACTCTATAACGCTGCGAACTTCAGGCGCGACATCAGCGAGTACCTCTTCATAATCTTCTAGCTTTATCGACATAATTGCATCTATCACTATTTGAACAAATTGAAATCAAAATAATTTCTATTGCGACCTCCCCCTTTGAAAAGGGGGGAATGAGGGGATTTATAAATGTTGGGATTTTAAATCTCCCCCCAGCCCCTCTTTTTCCAAGAGGGGAGCATCATGATTAGCCAAAAAATGTTTCTACAGCCGCGTGTAATGTATCACGCATATCTGGATCATCAGTCAAAGGTGTCACCATGGTCATACTACATGCATCGCCAGGGGCTACGCCTTTAGCAATTAACTGACCTGAATAAACCAGTAAACGCGTAGAAATACCTTCATCAAGGCCATGACCTTTCAGGTTACGGGCACGCTGTGCAATATGAACCAGCTTTTCTGCTATATCTTTATCAACACCAGACTCTTTCGCAACAATCTCGATTTCTATTGCTTCAGCCGGGTAATCGAAGTCCATGCCACCAAAGCGCTGTTTAGTCGATTGCTTAAGATCTTTCATTAAACTTTGATAGCCAGGGTTATAAGAGATAACCAACTGAAAATCAGGATGCGCCTGAATCAACTCACCTTTTTTATCTAAGGGCAGGCTGCGACGGTGATCAGTTAACGGGTGAATAACAACCGTGGTATCCTGACGTGCTTCTACGATTTCATCGAGGTAACAAATGGCGCCCATGCGAGCGGCGGTTGTTAATGGTCCGTCCTGCCATTTAGTGCCATCTTTATCGAGTAGGAATCGTCCCACAAGATCCGATGCAGTCATATCTTCGTTACAGGCTACCGTGATTAAAGGTTTACCCAATTTCCACGCCATGTGCTCTACGAAACGAGACTTACCACAACCAGTAGGGCCTTTAATCATCATTGGCATACGAACGTCATATGCTGATTCATATAATGCTATTTCTGAACCAACCGGCTCATAATATGGCTCGTCTTTAATTAAGTATTGCTCAGCATCTACAACGTTTTCAGTAACGGACATAACCTGCTCTCTCTGATTCGATTAACTCGATTTAAAATATTTTGTGTTAGTACTGAAGTACCGCTCAAAAAAAAATTTCAGAAAAATTTCTAGATATATTTTTCTAAATATATTTTTGGGCCATACTACTTTTCATCATCGGTTTCTGCTTCTCCACACCAGCCCGCAGCACGCGCATCTTCCATCGCCTTGCCGTGAATTCTCTGATGTTTTTCAAACAACTCTGGTGGTAAATGACTCACCAGACAACCATACTTATCCCACTCTTTGTTGACCTTATCTAATAAAGCGTCAACACCTGCAAAGTTCCAGCCTTCGCAAGTTTCTGTTTCTTCTATTAAGCCAAACACCCAGGCATCACGAATGAGTTTGCCAATCGTGGTCATACCACCATTAACTTCGTTCTCTAGTCCAACATATTTATCAGGACGTGCCATATAAGACTCTTTATAATTAGTTAATATATTGTGAATTATAAGCAAAAAAGCCTCTGACAGATTATACGTCCGGCAGAGGCTTATATCTTGCTTTATGATATTACCTTGCCGATCTTAAATAGATACGCCGCGGTGAACAACCATCGCTGTACCAGCAGACTGTGAGAAGTTATCAAAGCCCAATAGACGAACGTGGTTCTTTGGGTGTGCCTTATGACAAGCTTCAACTTCAGCCAGGATAGCGTCTACATCTGTTTCACCAAACATAGGCAGTTTCCACATGTACCAGTAGTTGCTGATCGCATTTTCTGGTTCTGTGTGTTCAATACCCGGGTTCCAGCCTTTATCAACAATGTATTGAATCTGAGCACGAGTAGACTCTTTGCTTAGTGTAGGCAGGTATGAAAAAGTTTCGTATTTACGGCTTGCAGCTGCGTCGCTTAAGCTCGAATTGTAATCTTGTACATCACTCATGTGATTTACTCCAAAAATTAATTGTATGTTTACAAAGTGTTAGATAGTGCGATCTGGCAAGGTGCGAAAAGGTGAGTGCCCCCTATATTAAAAATAGGAAAATACACGATCCTTTTCAGCAACACCGCCAGAGCGCGCTAAATGACGCTTTTACTTATGGGCAACGTCAATCTTGTCAACAGTATCAAATTCGAATTTGATCTCTTTCCAAGTTTCCATAGCAATCTTAAGCTCTGGGCTATGCTTAGCAGCGTTAGTAAGGATGTCCTTACCTTCTTTCTCAATCTCAACACCTGAGTTACGCGCTTCAACACAAGCTTCAACCGCAACACGGTTAGCAGCAGCGCCTGCAGCATTACCCCAAGGGTGACCTAATGTACCACCACCGAACTGTAAGCAGGAATCATCACCGAAGATAGCAACCAGCGCAGGCATGTGCCATACGTGAATACCACCAGACGCAACAGGAATAACACCTGGCATTGCGCCCCAATCCTGGTCGAAGAAGATACCGCGTGAACGATCTTCTTTGATGTATGAATCACGCATGATGTCGATCCAACCCAAAGTTGCATCACGGTCGCCTTCAAGCTTACCAACAACTGTACCTGAATGCAGGTGATCACCACCCGACAGACGTAATACTTTAGTTAATACGCGGAAGTGAATACCGTGGTGCGGGTTACGGTCTAATACAGCGTGCATTGCACGGTGAATGTGTAACAGCATACCGTTATCTTGACACCATTGTGCCAATTGAGTATTCGCAGACAGACCACCCGTTAAGTAGTCATGCATGATGATAGGTGCGCCGATTTCTTTAGCATATTCAGCACGCTTCATCATTTCGTCAGAAGTAGGCGCTGTAACGTTTAAGTAGTGACCCTTACGCTCACCTGTTTCAGCTTCTGCTTTATGGATAGCTTCCATTACGAAGTCAAAACGATGTCTCCAGCGCATGAATGGCTGTGAGTTAACGTTCTCATCATCTTTAGTGAAGTCAAGACCACCGCGTAAACCTTCATAGCAAGCACGACCGTAGTTCTTAGCTGAAAGACCCAGCTTAGGCTTGATAGTACAACCTAGAAGAGGGCGACCATATTTGTTTAATAAGTCACGTTCAACCTGGATACCCTGTGGTGGACCATTACACGTCATAACGTAAGCAATTGGGAAACGGATATCTTCTAAACGAAGTGCACGTAGTGCTTTAAAGCCGAATACGTTACCCACTAATGAAGTCAGTACGTTTACAACTGAACCTTCTTCAAATAGATCGATTGGGTATGCAACGAAAGCGTAAAAACAAGTATCATCACCTGGTACGTCTTCGATCGCGTAGCAACGGCCTTTGTAGTAATCAAGGTCAGTTAACAGGTCAGTCCAAACTGTCGTCCAGGTACCTGTTGAAGACTCAGCGGCAACTGCAGCTGCAACTTCTTCACGGGGAACACCATCCTGAGGAGTGATTTTGAAACAAGCCAGAAGATCTGTTTCTTTAACAGAGTACTCTGGTGTCCAATACGTCTCGCGGTACTCTTTTACACCCGCGCTGTAAGTCTTTGCCATGTTAATTCTCCAATATTTCAATAATGAGTTTTGGCGCGGTATTTCCGCGTGTGGACATTATGCTGAAACACCTGTATAAACCATAATCAATAGTTTCTATCTTCAACATATCCGTTTATCTATACCCAAAGACCTATGGTTTACTCAACAGCAAAAAATCTAATTCGCCACCTGAGCCTGCGTCAAATGCAGATATTTGAGGCGGTGGTTCGCCTGAGCAGCTACACGCGGGCCGCTGAAGAGCTGCACCTGTCTCAGCCTACGGTGTCAATGCAGGTCAAAAAACTCAGCGAAACCATTGGCCACCCCCTGCTTGAAAGAGTCGGTAATAAGTTACATACAACCTCGGTGGGTGATGAGGTTTACAGTACATCAAAAAGCATCCTAAGTAACATGCGGTTACTGGGCGAATCCACCGCTGAACTCGATGGCGCTATCAAAGGGCCATTACGTATTGCGGTTATCACAACGGCAAAATATTTTATGCCGCACTTGCTGGGTGCCTTTATTTCACTCTACCCGGACGTTAAACCCATATTAAAAGTGACCAATCGCTTACGGGTACTTGAACGCCTGAAGTCCAATGAGGACGATTTATTAATTATGGGGCAGGTACCTGATGAACTGGACGTTGAAGCCTACCCCTTTATAGACAACGAGCTGGTCGTCGTGGCGAACCCTCAGCATCCTCTCACCCGCTGCACCTCAATAACGTTAAAACAACTTAGCAAAGAGCGCTTTTTAGTGCGTGAAAGCGGTTCCGGAACGCGCCTGGCCATTGAACGCCTGTTTGATGAGCAAGGTCTGAAAGCAGAGCCATATATGGAACTGGGCAGCAGTGAATCGATAAAACAGGCGGTAATGGCAGGGCTGGGAATATCCGTATTATCACGGCACAACCTGCGCCTGGAACTGGCGGGTGATCACATTGCTATTTTAGATGTAAAAGGTTTCCCCCTGTTTTATCGCTGGTACGCGGTACACCTCAAAAACAAAAAACTCTCTCTGGTTTCAAAAACATTTCTGGATTTTTTACTGCGCCAGGGGAAAGACATGTTGCAACAGACACCCCAGGGGAAAAAAGACGAATAAAATAGGCCTGAAGAAATAAATAAAGAATCATTAAAAACTCAGGAACAGTCTCAATGCCAGTAAGTTAAGTGCCAATCCATTGAATACAATGTTTTTTATTTGTATTACTCCCCTCTTTGAAAAAGAGGGGCTGGGGGAGATTTAGAACATATCAGGTTTTTACTCTATTTTTACTCTATATTAATAGTGTTAAAAATCTGGAAGTTTTTAAATCCCCCTCATTCACAAGATTAATTTTATTTATAATCGGCAGTCATTATACCCATATCTATACTCCCGTTTTTCTAAGGGGGAGGCATAACAAAAATTTTGACTATTTCTTATCCATATCAATGACTTAACGCTTAACTTACTGGCATTGGGGACAGTCTGATTAAGCCTGGCTAGAATCTGACCTGTTCAGAGCATCACCCGATTAAATAGACTAAATAAATAACTGAATAAAATCACCGCTAATGGAATAAAATAATAAATGGCAGCGGTTACGGCGCATATTCCTAAAACAGGTAAAACGGTACAGGAAATACAGATATCTCCAATTTCTTTCATTAGAACGCCCATGAAACATTCTCCGTTAATATTTATAATCATTCTGCCCCAAAGAGCAATGGAAGTTATTATGAAAACAAAGTGATTTATCTGCTTTTTACAGCTTTATCCACTCATTTATAGTTATCCGCTAAAGGCTTCCTTAGAGCTCAAATACACCCGCTCTGCCTCGGTGGACGGTCTACCTAATATGGCATTGCGATGTGGAAATCGACCAAAGCGCCTGATTATTTCACGATGATGTTTTGCAAAGCGTATATTATTCTCTAAACCGGCCTGCTCAAACCTGTCTACCGACAGATCCTGATACTCCAGTCGCTCACTGTGCATTAACGGCATATAGAAAAAGCTCAACTGTGATTCTGCTATTTGCTGATCATAACCCTGTGCAATACCATAAAGTGTCAGCTCAATTGAGCGTGACTCAGTCGCAAAACTTTCAGGCTTTGCACGAAACATATTTAATGGAAACTGATCAAACAAGATAATAAGCGCAAGACATCCCTTGGCGGTTTCCTTCCATGTACTCTGGATATTCGATTTATCAGTTAAAGCTTCTCGCCAGAGTGATTCATATTTTTCCCTGATCAGGTCATCAATTTCAGATGTTGATTTAAACCAGTGCTGATTCATTGGTGCGGAAAACCAGAACTCAATTATTTCATCCACCGCAATCATTGGCCGATCCTTGGTGCAATCATTAATGCAATCATTAATGCAATCATTAATGCAATCATTAATGCGATCATTTAGGCGTGGGAATTTTTCGGGTAAACACCCAGTTGTTTCCACTGGACACTTTCTTATTAAACTTATACCCATCCACATCGAAGGATTTAATATCTTCAATATCTGACAACTGATTTTGAATAATGTAACGACTTAATAAACCCCGGGCTTTTTTGGCATACACACCAATCATTTTATAATCACCATTTTTCAGCTCTTTAAATGCCGGCGTTATAATTTCACCATTGAGTGCTTTGGGTTTCACCGCTTTAAAATATTCATTGGAGGCAAGATTAATTAAATACGGCGATTTAACTTTTTTAAGCTGGGCATTTAAACCGTCGGTAATTTCATTGCCCCAGAATTCATAGAGGTTCTTTCCCCGCTCGGTGCTGAGCCGTGTGCCCATTTCCAGCCGGTACGGCTGCATCAAATCTAACGGGCGAAGCAAACCGTACAAACCGGATAACATTCGAAAATGTTTTTGCGCAAAGGCAAAATCTTTGGCGCTAAAACTCTCCGCATCCAGTCCGGTATAAACATCACCTTTAAATGCGAGCACGGCCTGTTTGGCATTTTTTTCAGTAAATTTTTTATTCCAGGCTTCAAACCGATCAAAATTTAAATCCGCAATTTTTGTACTGACATGCATGAGCTCAGAAATATCCAATGATGAAAATTCCCGCATCCGGTGAATTAACGCCGCAGAATCATCCAGATAATCCGGCAGGGTAAATTTTTTAATTTTAGGAGGTGTTGTGTAATCCAGTGTTTTGGCGGGGGAAACGACTATCAGCATATTAATTCACAGGTAATTAGGTATGCACGCATTATACCCAATATAAATGAACTAACTCCAGTACTGCTATACTAAAGCACCTCTGAACAAACACTTTTTGCAGGTCTCATTTATGTTTATACGCACTTTTCCCGGCTTATTAATCTCCTTTATTACGCTGGCCTTTATTACACTGGCCTTTATTACATTGACATTCACACTGAGCACTTCCCATGCTGGCGAAGTACAAGACACCGCTGGCAGCGAAAACAAAAGTATTGTGCTGGCGGGTGGCTGTTTCTGGTGCATCGAATCAGACTATGAAAAACTCGATGGCATAATTAGCGTAGTATCTGGCTACACCGGAGGACACCTTAAAAACCCTACCTACAAGCAGGTTTCTGCGGGCAATAGCGGACACATTGAAGTTGTGGAAGTCACCTATAATCCGCACATAATCAAGCGTGAAAAAATCCTGGATTTTTTCTGGCACCACATTGACCCCACCCGTAACGACGGACAATTTTGTGACCATGGCCCGCAATATCGACCGGCGATTTTTTATAAAGATGAAGCAGAAAAACAGGCGATTATAAAATCGGCTCAATTGATAGAAAAAAACAAACCGTTTAAAGACCCATTAAAAGTAGAATTTATTCCCGCGAGCACGTTCTACCCTGCTGAAGACTATCATCAGGATTATTATAAAAAGAATTCACTGCGTTACAATTATTACCGTTATAGTTGCGGACGCGACGCACGGATTGAAGAACTCTGGGGTGCAGAATAGCTAGGGTTCGGAGTCAATGCCAATAAGTTAAGAGTTAAGTCATTAATATAGATAAAAAATAATCCAGATTTTTGTTATGCCTCCCCCTTAGAAAAACGGGAGTATAGATATGGGTATAATGACTGCCGATTATAAATAAAATTAATCTTGTGAATGAGAGGGATTTAAAAACTTCCAGATTTTTAACACTATTAATATAGAGTAAAAACCTGATATGTTCTAAATCTCCCCCAACCCCTCTTTTTCAAAGAGGGGAGCAATACAAATAAAAAGCATTGCATTCAATAACTTAGCGCTCAACTTACTGGCATTGGGGCCAGAGTAAATGGGATCAGAACAATTTAGAAATAAAAAAACTTAAACACTGTCATCGGCAAATGCCTGTCTCGCAGATCCAGTGACCTAAACGCCTGTAAAGTCACTGGATGCCCGACCTATAAAATTAAATGGGCGTCCGGAACCTAACACATATATTTAAAGTTAGCAGGCTACTCTTTTATTTCAACTTCAATCTTATCCACTTTCTGATAACCCCGCGGTAATTTAAAGCCGCGCTTGCCACGCTCCGCATAGTGCTCATCCACTTCACCCCCGCGCATCAGCTTATGTTTTTTACCTGCATAAACCGCCAGCTTTTCACCGTCCTGAATTAAATCAATCGCGCATATCCATTCTTCATTGGCTTTTAATTTAGCGGCGGGAACATTAATAATTTTATTACCCTTACCTTTTGCCATCTGTGGCAGTTCGGATAATTCAGTCACCAGCATGTGACCTTCGGAACTCACCGCCACAATAAAATCATCGTCCAGGCTGCGCACCTTAACCGGTGGCAGGACATTGGCACCCGGCGGCACTTTCAAGAACGCTTTGCCGGCTTTATTTCTGGATTGCAGCTCGCCTAACTCGCACACAAAACCATAACCAAAACTGGTGGCAAATAAATATAAATCTTTCGGGTCGCCCATTAATGCAGCCACAAATACCGCACCCGGTGGTGGATTAAAGCGCCCGGTTAACGGCTCACCCTGCCCCCTCGCGGAAGGTAACGTATGGGAGCCTAAGGTATAGGCACGGCCAGTGCTATCTAAAAACACCGCCGGCTGATTGGATTTGCCAATTGCGGATGAGCGATGCGCATCCCCGGCTTTGTAATTTAATTTATCCGCATCAACTTCGTGTCCTTTCGCTGCACGTACCCAGCCTTTATCGGATAACACAACCGTAATCGGATCGCTGGATAACAGCGCCGACTCATCCATGGCCTGCGCCGCATCTCTTGCAACAATCGGTGAACGACGTTTGTCGCCATAAGTTTCCGCATCATCTAAAATTTCTTTTTTGATTAAGGTTTTTAAACGACGTTCGGAGCTTAATAATTTTTCCAGTTTTTCTTTTTCTTCCGCCAGCTCTTTCTGCTCGGCACGAATTTTAACTTCTTCCAGGCGCGCTAACTGACGTAACTTTGTATCCAGTACGTAGTCTGCCTGCAATTCACTTAAACCGAAGCGTTTCATCAATGCCGGTTTGGGTTTTTCACTTTCCCGAATAATCTGAATCACTTCATCAATATTCAAAAATGCAATTAACAAACCTTCTAATAAATGCAAACGTTTGTTAACTTTTTCGAGTCGCCAGTTCAAACGATTTTTAACCGTTTGCACCCGGTAGGTAAGCCACTCTTTTAAAATAGTGCGAAGATTTTTTACCGCTGGACGGCCATCAATGCCGATCATATTCATATTGACACGGTAAGTGCGTTCTAAATCAGTGGTAGCAAACAGATGCGTCATTAACTGTTCAGTATCAACTCGGTTTGAGCGCGGCACTAACACTAAACGGGTTGGGTTTTCGTGATCCGATTCATCACGAATATCTTCCAGCATCGGTAACTTTTTGGCGGTCATTTGTTGGGCGATCTGTTCTAAAATTTTATTACCGGAAACCTGATGCGGCAACGCGGTGAGAATAATATCCCCATCCTCTTTTTCATAAATGGCACGGGCGCGAATACTGCCTTTACCTTTCAAATACATTTCCAGCAGTTCTTCACGGGGGGTAATAATTTCCGCATTGGTCGGGTAGTCCGGCCCCTGAATATGCTCAAACAGTTCTTCGGCCGTGGCCTTGGGCTCATCCAGTAAACGAATACAGGCGGTGGCCACTTCACGTAAATTATGCGGTGGCACATCGGTGGCCATACCCACCGCAATACCGGTGGTGCCATTTAATAACAGATTAGGTAAACGTGCGGGCAGTGATTTGGGCTCATCTAAGGTGCCGTCAAAATTTGGCTGCCAGTCGACGGTGCCCTGCCCCAGCTCCTGTAATAAAACTTCGGCATATTTGGATAATTTCGATTCCGTGTAACGCATCGCGGCAAACGATTTCGGATCATCCGGCGAGCCCCAGTTACCCTGCCCATCGACAAGGGTATAGCGATAGGAAAAGTTCTGCGCCATCAACACCATCGCTTCGTAGCAGGCACTGTCTCCATGGGGGTGGAATTTACCCAGCACATCACCCACAGTACGCGCGGATTTTTTATGCTTGGCGGTGGACACCAGCCCCAGCTCAGACATGGCATATATAATTCGCCGCTGCACCGGCTTTAATCCGTCACCAATAAAGGGCAGGGCCCGGTCGAGAATAACGTACATGGAATAGTCCAGGTACGCCTTTTCGGTGAATTCGGCCAGGGGTTGTTTTTCTACGCCTTCGAAGTTTAAATCGGTTTGATCTGACATATGGGTAAAGGGTTCTCTGATAAATTTAGACTAATAACTTTTCTGGTTAACTTTTCTGGTTAATTTTTCTGGTTTGCTGGATTATGCTCAAAACGGCACACAAACACAATCAATCAGAGAGGAAGATGCGTACTATTTTACACCCCTACTTCCGGGCCTACTTCCGGGCCTACTTCCGGGCCTACTTCCAGGCCCACTTTCGGGCCCACTTCTGAACGCAACTCCGGCAGCATTTCATGCAGAATAAATTGCACCGATTTTTCCCGCATATCATGGGAGTACAGCACAATCACAGTCAGGTTTTCACGCACTTTCAGCAGCTTCCAGTGCATATCATCCACCTTGCCGGAACGATTCAGCCAAAGCGGCGCATCTTCACCCTGATGAAAAAACACATTCATCTCCCCCTGCGCCTTACCCGCAATGCGCAGATGGGTTGTCAGCACCGGTCCCAGCCGACAAAACTTGCTCATCTGTACCGGATATGGCTGCGGCACGCGATCAATACGATTAACATCCAGCCACTGCTGCATGGATGACTGCATGCCATTGTGTAAATTTGCATCTTTATAAATATCCGCATAGGCGGATGTGATTAATGCCGGTGTCTGAAAAAATGACATTATGCTAACTGCGAACAACAGTGAGGCCGCAATAGACCCCAACCATTTATAAACACTCAACTTATTTACATCTGCACGTACATCTGCACGGCTCGGCTTATGCGCAACCTTCTGCGCCAGCGTTTTCTGTAAGGCCTCAAGTTGTGCATCTGATAAGGACTTTTCTTCATAGGATTGTTTCACCGCCTGCTTGAACGATTGCTTAACCTGTTGTTTTTTATTACTCATTATTTATTTCCTTTTTCACATTAACCTTTTTCATTGGCACTAACATCGGCCACCTGCAGCTGTTCTCGAATACGTTTTTTAAGGCGATGTAATTTTGACAACATCGTGCCCCGGGGTTTTGCATAGATACGTGAAATTTCTTCTACGGTATGCTCTTCAACGGCCCACAGATATAACAGTTCGTTTTCCTGCGCATTTAAACGGGCGAGTAGTTGCTGCACTTCCTGTTGATTAATTAAAACATCTTCCATCGGGTCACTGTCAACCAGTCCAATATAGTCGTCTATGTTTGATGCATCGTCACTGTCTATTGAAATTATCGACACCACCTTTCGATGCCGCTCAAGATCAAAGTAGCAGTTTCGAATAGTTGACTTTATATAGGCCAGCGGATTTTTCAATTGATTTTCGGGCGGCCTCTCCAAAGACTGGGGCATAACCGATATTTTTTTTAAATATCGCTCCACGCCACTCTGCACTAAATCATAGGCGGTTTGTTCATGCGCAGATAATGACAGAGCATAACGATACAACTGATTTAATTCTTCTTTGTTAAACATAGGTCATCTTAAAAAATCATCCATAGTGTGTAAACGTTTTAACCGCACATTTGATTGCATCATTGCCTGCATCATTGCCTGCATCATTGCCTGCATCATTGCCTGCATCATCAAGAGCATTCATTAACAAAAAATGTTTCCGCCATTTGCAATCAAACCGGCCACTCACACGTTATAGCAGTGACTCGAGTATTTAATCACTTTTCACCTAAACCATAAAGGTAACACGTATGAAATTAAAATCAGCCATAACCACCCTCGCCCTGTCTTTGGCCATTATCAGCCCCGCTGTGTTTGCGGCCGATAAAATAAAACCCGCACCCAACGGTATTGAATTACCCGCAGACTATAAAAACTGGAACGTTATTTCCATATCACACCGCACTGACAATAAAACCATGCGCAGCATTTTAGGCAATGACATTGCGGTTAAAGCCGCCCGTGCCGGTCACACAAACCCCTGGCCAAAAGGTTCTGTATTAGGCAAGCTGGTGTGGAAACAGAAAGCCGAAGAACACTGGCCGACGGCCATTGCACCCGATAAATTTGTGCACGCAGAATTTATGTTTAAAGACAGTGAAAAATATAAATCAACCGGTGGCTGGGGCTATGCCCGCTGGAAAGGTTTAGATCAGAAGCCCTACGGCAAAGATGAAAACTTTGCACAGGAATGTGTCGCCTGCCATATCCCGGTTAAGGATAATGACTGGGTGTTTACGACGCCTGCGGTGATGCCTTAGTTTTAAGGTTAACACGCCCTGCTTTAGTAAATAGGTGCTGGGGGAAATTTTTCACTCCCCTCTTAGAAAAAGAGGGGCCGAGGGAGATTTGGTGTGGAAATTTGGTGTGGAAATTTGAAAGCGGACGTAAATCTCCTCAACTCCCCTTAATTTCTAAGGAGCTAGTATTTATTTGCTTATCTCATGAGCTGGAAAAGTTTAAATCAGAAACCCTATAGTGAAGATAAAAACCTTGCACTGAAATGTGTGGCCTGTCATACACCGTTTAAGTGTAATGACAGGGTGTTTACTACGCCTGTAGTTATGCCATAAACCAGCAGACAGAAAATTCTCACTCATATTACAACACTTATAAACAAAGCCATAAGACGGCTGAAATACCTTAATTCCTGACAGTAATACGAGCCATTTCCTTACACAGCATTAGCAAAAATCGCCTGTTGAATTTATTTACCGGGCGATATTTATTTAAAATTCTGTAAAATTCAGTTCAAGCCACAGGTTTTAATGTTGACACTTATATCTCAACAGAAAAAACCTTATTTTAATATGATATAAATACAAATTTCGAGGGAATGAAAAATGAAAATAATTTCATCTTTAAAAATAATAACTTTTTTATTAATGACGCTTTCCATTGTTAATTGTGGCGGTGGTAGCGGTGCCCCCGCTGACAATCCTCCCGCTACCATAACCGGATCAATCAACGGCATTGTTCTAAATGCAAAAACTCAACTGCCGATTGAAGGGGTAACTGTTTCAGCCGACGACTCGTCAGCAACAACCTCCGCAACCGGTAATTACAACCTTAAAAATATAGCTTCCAGTGATCGTATTGTGGTCACCATTCAAAACGCAGGGTTCGCGGAACAGTCAAAAATTGTTAGCCTGAACAAACAAGATCAGGTTATCGGTTTAAATGTTTCAGTTTTGCCCGTCGATTCAACTGAAGAATTTGATCCTGATTTAACGAAAGATCTAACCGTTACTGACTCACCTGCAATGGTCAAGTTATCGGCAAGCTCTCTGGTACAGGCTGATGGCTCAACACTGCCTTCCGGAATGGTAACCAGCCGTTTAACGGTTATTGACCCAACCACCAACATTGATCTCATGCCCGGTGACATGCAAACGGATACCGATGGCGGCACACTTGCGCAGATTGAAAGCTTTGGTGCAATTACGGCTACGTTTAAAGACGCGGCAGGCAACGATTTAAATTTAGCTACCGGCTCACCCGCCACTATTCGTATTCCCGTAGCAAGCAACACAGCCAACCCACCCGCCACTATTCCATTATATTTTTATGACACGCAAACCGGACTCTGGGTTGAAGAAGGCACCGCTACACTTGATGCATCAGAAGCGTTTTACGAAGGTAGTGTCACTCACTTTTCTACCTGGAATGCAGATCGTATATTTGAACGTGTCACAATTAATGGTTGTGTCGAAGATACGGATGGCAATCGTTTAGAAAATATTTTTATCTACTCAAAAGGTAAAGACTATTCTGGCGTTTCTTTTGCTTATACCGATAACGCGGGAAATTTTTCCGTTTTTGCGAAATCCGATGCGTTAGTCTCAATTTCTGGACGCGTTTCTTTTAGATCCACGAATACCGTTGATGTACAAACAACAACATCGGATATTACTTTAGAAAGCTGCCTGGTATTACAGGATACAGCAATAGGCAATACTACCGGTGGCGGCACCTTAACCTTATCCGGTGCAGACACGGGCGCGGTGGGTACATCACTGGTGTTTCTTGATGCGATCAATATATATGGCTCTTTTGGTGGATACTATATCTATGCAACTAAGGAAGAAGATACCCTGGGTCTGGGTATTGGTGCAGAACCAACTGATCCTGACAACACTTTTTCACTGATAAGCGTGGCCGACGAAACAGGTTCCACAACTATTTTAACGATCACGGTTCAAGCTCAAGAGTATAACTATGTTTGTAATACTGTTGATAGAAATACAAACTGTGGCACTAATGCCATTACGTTTAATTCAACAGATGATTCTATAACATTTACGAATGCCGTATTACAACGATTTGACTTTAGCAACGATACACTTATTACGATTGATCTAACGATCAATGGAACTATCCAGTGGCGCAACTTTGACGCTTTTGGTGTGTTTTAGATAAGTGTTAAAAATAGCCCCTCTTTATAAAAAGAGGGGCTAGAGGGAATTGAGTGCAGAGATTTGAGAGCCGGATGTAAATCCCCCTCAATCGCATGATTTATTAATAGAGTGATTTTGAACTTTCACTATATTATTTGTACTCCCGTTTTGCTAAGGGAGAGGCTTTTACTCCCCTCTTAGAAAAAGAGGGAATACATATATTTTTGTTGCTACCAGCTTGATAGTACTAAATATTAATTATACGGGGGAGATTTTAATGTGGAGATTTGAGAGCCGACCGTAAATCCCCCTCAATCCCCCTTTTACAAAGAGGGAGGCTTTTTTACCCCCTTCTTAGAAAAAGAGGGGGGGATTTTATACTGACTATAAACCAGGCGACATCACACCCGAATATTTAACCCCGGACAACAATGCCATTTCCCGCTGCCAGGTCGCTAAGTCATCCTGATTAAACTGACTAAAATCATTATGCCCACAGGCTCTGGCCATTACCTGCATTAACTCAACCGAGGCACTAAAAAAATTATGTAACTGCTGTGCAGATGTTTCAACATTGAGTTTTTTACGCAGCGCTTCTTTTTGAGTTGCAATACCCGTCGGGCAATTATTACTGTTACACATTCTTGCTGCTACACAACCAATGGCCTGTATCGCACTATTCGAAATGGCAATACCATCCGCACCCAGTGCCAGGGCTTTTACAAAATCAATCGGCACCCGTAAACCGCCGGTAATAATTAACGTCACCCGGCCACTGGCACCCTGTTCATCTAAATAACGTCGAGCCCTTGCCAGTGCCGGAATGGTTGGCACACTAATATGATTTCTGAACATTTCCGGCGCGGCACCGGTGCCGCCTCCGCGTCCGTCTAAAATAATATAATCGGCGCTGGCATCCAGTGCAAACTGAATATCTTTTTCAATATGATTAGCACTGAGTTTAAAACCGATGGGAATGCCGCCGGTGATTTCACGCACGCGATCGGCAAACTTTTTAAAATCCGCCACCGATGAAAGATCTTTAAACGTCGGGGGAGACACCGCTGGCTCACCTGCTTTAATTCCCCGCACCTGAGAAATTTTACCAATATTTTTATTGCCGGGTAAATGTCCACCAGTGCCAGTTTTTGCGCCCTGTCCGCCTTTAAAGTGAAACGCCTGTACCTTTTTAAGTTGCGTTTCACTATAACCAAAACCCGCACTGGCTAATTCATAAAAATAACGGGAATTTTCCATTTGCTCTTCGGGCAACATCCCGCCTTCGCCGGAACAAATTCCGGTGCCGGATAATTGCGCGCCACGGGCCAGTGCAATTTTTGCTTCTTCCGATAACGCCCCAAAACTCATATCGGAAACAAATAAAGGAATCGAAAGTTTCAGCGGTTTTTTAGCTTCGGGCCCGATAATTAATTGCGTAGCAACCTCAACATCTTCCATTAATGGCTTGCTTGCCATTTGCGCTGCCATAATCTGTAAATCATCCCAGTGGGGTAATTCATTGCGCGGCACCCCCATTGATGTCATTTGACCGTGATGACCTAATTTAGATAAACCCTCTTTCGCTAACTGATGAATATAAGCCACCGTGGGTTCTTCAACCGTGGCAACGGCAACCGGTAAGTCACTCGATTTTGTTTGTGCGCCCGGACCTTCATTGCCAATATCTGAATCGCTAAACTGTTTATGTGTGCCATCGCAAAACGGCGCATTAGCCGTGTGTTTACAAACACATAAATAAGCTTCACCATCCTGCTCAGCTGTAAAGGCATGTGGAGTAAAAGAAGTACCCGCATGTGAGCCATCACAAAAAGGTTGATTATTTGAACGACCGCATTTACAAAAATAATATGCTTCATTTTTATTTAGTGTAACGGTAGCTGGTTTATTATCGGCAACAATCGGTTTACTCATTTTACATTCACCCCATAAATTGTAGTTCAAATTCAAGCACCACTACTACAAATAAATATTCAACCGCCTACTTCACTACCTTTGATAAAACAATTTGATATCTTTCATCATCCGGAAACAACAGTAATGCGGTTGCAATTTCAGCGCGGGCTTTATCAGACTCGCCCTGCTCTACCCACGCGTTAACTTGCTTAAAAAACAAATCATTAACTTCTTGTAAACCCTGCTTAGCCTCTGCATTATCCGGATTCATATCCAGTATCAACTTGTAGGTATCATATGAATTACTACCCTGCGGCACAACCAACCTTCCAACAAGCTTATGTGCTTTAGCGACTTTTAGTAAACGCGTTACTTTATTCTGTTCAGTTAGTTCAGCCGAGGTAATCGTTTTCTTAAACATCGACGGCGATTTTTGCGTTTGCGTCAGATATGAGTCTGAGTATTGTTCTGCGCCGGAAACAACCGCTGATTGTTGTTTATGATCACCCGTATTTTCGCTAAAAAACACAACCAATGCCACTGCACAAACCACAACAATTGAAAGAGCAGAATATTTAACAATATATTTTTTAAAATCAATATTAGTTTGAAAATCACTGGTATTCTCTATTTCTTTTTTAAATTCTAATGCCGTCTTAAACCTGTCATTCGGTTTTTTTTGAATAGCCTTAGAGAGAATTTTATCAATTGACTGTGGAACGAGAATATTTAATTCAGATGGCTTTTCAGGCGCAGTACTAATTATCTTGTGCATCACCGTATGTGATGACGATCCGTTAAAACATTTTTTACCCGTTAACATTTCATAAAACACAACAGCTGCTGAAAAAATATCGCTGCGATGATCAACCTCAGTCCCCATGCATTGCTCAGGTGACATATAACTTGGCGTACCAATAATGCAGCCAGTTTGAGTTAACTCAGAGTTACTTTGCTTTGCTATGCCAAAATCTGCGATTTTCACATTTCCATTTACATCAATAAAAATATTACTTGGTTTAATATCTCTATGCACAACACCACAGTTATGACTATAAAAAAGCGCATCGAGTATCTGACAGATAATTTTTTTTGCATGATCAACCGAAAGAGTAGAGCCGTTGGCAATAAAATCCTTAAGCTCTTTACCATCGACAAACTCCATAACAAAAAATGGCGTACCATCAAGCTCACCACTATCAAATATGGAAATAATATTGGGATGGTTTATTTTACCTGTTGCACGAACTTCGCGAAGAAAACGCTCTTTAAACTCTCCAGTCTCATCTATCAACAAAACGCTGGGGGATATGGTTTTAATAGCCACCACCCTGTCAATAGACGGGTCATATGCTTTAAACACCGCGCCCATTGCACCCTGACCGATTTTAAATAAAACCTGATACTTTCCAAATGTCGCAGGATGTCGGTCTTTTTCCGGATGCTTTATGACGGTATCTGAACTATTCATAGGACAATTTAATCATGGACAATCTAATCACACATAAACGACTAAAAGAAGTTTCTTCAAGTCACATTAATAATTTGATTTTTAGCATTTACACTAAAAACTAAATACGCTGAAAAAAGAATTCACCTGCTTCATGGCCCGCATGCTTAATAGGTGCATAATTTGAAACCTGATCTATATCGAGCTTACTGGTATTCGCCTTCATTTTAAGAAGTATGCTGGTGTACAAGCTATAGCCTTCTAACAGACCCTGATTTTCTGTTAACACATCTAAAAAAGCTTTTGCAAAAACGGAATGCTTACCGCCACCACTATCAATAACCGGCTGCACCCCACCCGATGTTAAGGCCATGCGGGCCGGCGTAGTTGCCATAATATCCACCCACTCTTTATGTATTTCTGGCGAAAAAGCTTCAGTGGATGATCGAGCAATGGAAGCGCTAGATAATGTACCCGAATAACAGGAGTCCGCAACGACCATTACATGTTTGGCTTTAATTGTACCTAGCACATCGGAAATTGCGCTATTTGATATCCAGTTTCTTGTATTGCCCGGTTTTGCATCCACTGGAACCCAATAACCACTGTTATCTTTTTTATCAATTTCACCATGACCTGCGTAATAAATTAACAAGTTATCATCAGGGGTTAGTTCCTGACGCACCTTGTTTAAGGTTGATAATATATTGTAGCGGCTTGCGTTTCTCAGTACTAATGTTTTATAGCCATATTGCTCTTCTAATATGCTTGCGGTTTCTTCAGCATCAGTAATGGCTGTTTTCAAATTTTCATAGTAATCATAATTATTATTCCCAATAATAATGGCATAATATTTCCCCAGTTTAAAATCTTTACCTAACTGGTTTTTTGCGCTCTTTAGATTGGGGTTATTTCTTATATTACGTTTCGAAAAAAGCGTAAAATCCAGGCTAATTTTTTGCCCTAGCTTATCTTCTGCACGAATCATAATGGGAGTCTCCTGCTGGCTAATTGGAACTGCCACCCAAAATAAATTATGCTTATCTATACCCTGTTGTTCACCGTTTATGCTGAGAGTCTTCAGGCCTTCAGGTGCTGAAATTTTACCAATGATATCCTGCGTTTTTATTACCGGTTTAAGCATCGCTGTTTTACCGCCTCGGGTTAACACGATTGCCGGATCAATAATTTCAATACTCGGCGGTGCCTCCATCAAAGGTTTAGCATTTGCGGCCGATGGAATGGATACATTAACCATTCCTTGCAGTGCAACAATTTGCTGCTGAATCGGATATAAATCGGCTTTTTTCTTTTTCGCCAAATCTAAATTCGCCTCTAGTTGTTTCACCTGTTGAATTAATAGTTGATTTTTACTGGCAACTTCTTTATTCGCATTAATTTGTTTACGCATCAGCGCCAATTCATCGTTTAATACTTTAGCTTCATTCTCTTTAGTTTTTGCTTGCACGAGTTTTTGCTTTAAACTCAGCACTTCTTTTTTATGTGCCTCTGCAATAGATTGTAGCGAAGAACTGTATTGAAGATTATCCGCTGTCAACCCTGATGCTTTGCGGTACCAGTTAAGTGCAATAACCGAATTTTTTTCAACACCTAAACCCTTTTCGTATAAACCGCCCAAATTAATTTGTGCACGTGAAAAATTTTGTTGCGCTGCTTTTTTATACCAATACGCTGCTGCTTTATAATCGGGCGCAATACCCATGCCTTTTTCATTAATCTCACCGACATTGTTTTGCGCATTCGCATCTCCCTGTTTGGCTAAAGGCAGCCAGGTCTTTAATGCCGTTGAATAGCTGGCTCGATCAAATGCCACATACTCACCGCCGCGAATTTCACATTCACTGCCGGTTGTTTTAATGGGACGCCTTGCGGTTAAGTAGGTTGCCTGCTGGCCAATTTTTCGCAATTGTGGCGGCAGCAAACAATCAACAATCATTAAACCATCTGCCTTTTCACTTTCTGATGCGTTAGCTGAATCGTTTACTTTTGGGCCGCAGGCACTAATACCAATGAGCGCAGCGACTAAAAATGGCGTCGTAATATATTTAAACTTTTTGCTGATGGGGATTTGTGCAGACTGTGCATTAGAAGCGTTCATAAATATCCTTGTTATATAGCCACTATAATTTACATACAATATTTTTTATTTTATCACAGTTTTATTTGTCTGGTCGATAATGCGCGGCCAATTTTCCAGCCAGCAACATCGGTGATCTACATTTTTCAACAATATGAACTGACTATTAATTTGTTTATCTGAAAAGGTCTCAACCCACTGCGGTAAAATATTTAAATCGTTTTGACCTGCAAAATGAAATTGCTGCACTTTTGATGGCAAGACATAATCAATAGGGTTCAGCGAGCCTTGCAGGCTTGAATAATCGTGATGATTAGCCCACTTCTGATGATCCAGATTACCGGCTAGCGTAATTAATTTTGTCACCTTATCGGATTTTCGCGCCATTAACGTAGCCAGCGCACCACCCCCGCTATAACCTACCAAAGTAACACTTAAGTAGCTCTCAGACACTTTATCCAGCACTTGCAACATGCTTGAAACCACCTCCTGTGAATAGCGCTTATTCGTCCACCATTGAAAGTGACAATTAATTTCTTTAACCCCGTAGCATGGCCTTTGCAGGTAAACACCGGGGGATTTATTTTGCGCCATTAGGTCGAGCGCTAACGGGTAAACAGACTGTGGATCAGCCGATATTTGTGTGCGTGTTTTCCAGGGGATACCATCACCCTCTAAAAACACATACAGGGTGGAGCCTTCATTTAAATAAAATGCTGCATTAACGTAAACAACATGATGAAAAAAATTGCTCTGATACGCAATCTGCTTATAATTATGTCGATTAACAATTGAATGTAATGAGTTTTGTGGCGAGCACCCAGCCAGAAATAAAAGCATTAACAACATTCTATAGCTTTGCACTGTTCATCACCCTCTACACATGCAATGTGATTTTGCTCAAAATCATTACCTAGGGATACTCTGGTTAAGTATGGTTAGTATTAGGTTGGCTAAAATGATTAGAGTATCCCTACCTGGATCACAGTTTTAACGATTTCTTACATACATTTACAAAACAGCACCCATTAATATCTGAGCGGTAGCATATTTTTTTGTGTTTGCAAGCAATATACTATAGAATTCTCTTTCGTAGCAAACATATAGATTAATGGGCTTGTAAATTTTTAGTGCTGGCCAAGCAATACTGGCCATGAATACTAACCAATAGTATTCAGCAAGGGTATTTAGCAATAGCACTGACGAATAATTAATTTTCATTGCTATAATTTATACTGCGAACGGAATTGTAATTTCAGTTACATCTCGGGGCCACCCCGCTTATAACTGAATATTTTTTTAAAATATGGAAGCCTTATAAATGTCTAAATTATTCAAGCATCTGTCTGTTTTTGCTGGTATTACAGCAGTTTCACTTTTATCTACCCCCGTTTTTTCAGCTATCACTATTGATATCTCTGTCGCGACCAACAGCAACACACCCGAAGCGGCCGTTGCAAATGCGCTCAATGTAACTGGCGGTGTCTGCGATACATTAAACAACGACACAAACTTAACAGAAGACCAGCAGTTTATGCTGGGATTTTGCAACGATCTTAATGCCGCAGGTGCAACAGGATCTGGCCCAGCCTATACCGCTGTATCTGCCCGCTCTTTCACCTCGATAAACAGCTATACCGCAAACAGTTTCACCTCATTTGATATTGGTGACATTGCAAAGCGACTGGCGTCACTGCGCCGAAGCGCAAGCATTACTACCAAAAAATCTGCAGCGTTATTTAATAACGACAGCCCATCAAACTTGCTAGCCTCAATTGACAGCGCTGGACAGCTAACCGGCGGCGGCGCAAGTGCAGATGAAGCCGGTGGCTTAAATGACAACCGCTTAAGCGGTTTTATTACCGGCACCTTTGATGACGCAACACAGGATGAAACATCCACATTGGCAGGCTATGACAGCAGCGTAAACTATTTATTTGCGGGTATGGATTATCGATTTAGTAATGATTTTTTTGCAGGCGTTGCATTCAAAACATTAAGTGGCGATATTTCGCTCGATCATAATACCGGCGCAATTGATATCTCTGATAACAGCCTGTCTATTTACGCCAGTTACTACACTAGTGAGAATGTTTATTTTCAAAGTGCGCTCACTTACGGCCAAAGCGCTTACGATATCTCCCGCAAAATAGATTTCACATTAAATACTGTTGACTACAACGAAACCGCAACCAGCAACCCGGAAGGTAACGGCCTGAGCCTTAGCTTTAGCAGTGGTTATGAACATTATTTCGTCGGTACCGGCGTATCGACCACTACCGACATTGGCCTCGCCTATGCAAAAAATGACATAGATGCATTTAGCGAAGAAGCCGCGCTGGGTTTTAACTTAAATGTAAACGACCAGTCAATTGAAAGCCTGACATCGAAAGTCGGCATTCAGGTTAGCAAAGCGATTAGTACCTCTTTTGGGGTTTTATTACCCGAATTTTCAGCTGCCTGGAAACACGAATTTAAAACCGATGGTGAAGAAGTTGTTGCCGCATTTGCAGTAGATCCCGATAACGCCTTTAGCTTTACAACCGAGGAAAGAGTCAGTGACTTTTTCCTGGTGTCAGTTGCCACCTCAGTTGTGCTACCTCATGGGGTAATGGCATTTATTCAATATGAATCATTACTCGGCATCGATAACTACGATAAAAACACGCTTAATATTGGCGCAAGAATTGAGTTTTAATGCGTTATAAATTTTACGCGAAAAATAAATTAAACACATAAAAAATAATTTTTAGGGAAAATAATTATGTTCAACTTTTCTATTAACAGAAATGTAATTATAAAATTAAGCATCGCTTTTTTATTTACAACGCTTGTGGCTTGTGAAAATAGCAATACCGACCCCAATGCTTATCTTAGTGTCAGCGTCACTGGCAGCAATTCTGACAATAACGTACAAAGTAAAGCAAATGGCAGCAGCCCGTCTTTTAGCCAGCATGCTGCTGTCAATGTTTTACCTGATGGCATCACCCGTATTGATTTTAATATAACCGATTCCAATGATAAGACAACATCTGTATCGCTTCCTGTTGGCAGCAAAACAGAAACTATCAGCATCCGTGTTGTACCTCACCGTGATCTGGTAATCGAAATTGAAGCATTAACTGATGACACGGTTTCATTTAGAGGCCAGACCCGAGTTTCTGCGTTACGCCCTGGCCAGTCTTTTCCGTTAAGCGTGAGTCTGGATGAGATTGGTGTGCCAAATAATCCGGTTGTAGTCAGTATAAACTCAGGCAGCTCAAAATTCGAAGGCGATACGGGGATGAGCAATCTTACTTTTAATGTTTCACTTTCTGCTTTGGCAAATGGCAATGTTACTGTGGATTATTCGGCTAATGGCCTCACGGCTGTTAGTGGAATAGACTTTGACCCAACCGTTGGAATATTAATAATTCCAGCGGGAGAACTATCAGCTACTATAACCGTACCCATTATAGGTGATACCGATGAGGAGCCAGATGAAAGTTTCACATTAACACTATCAAATGCATCAGCTAATACCACATTAGATAATGCAGTTGCCACCGGTTTCATTATTAGTGATGACTTCCCTGGCCGACTGAATGATACAGGTATAACGCTTTGTGGTGATTATTCTGCAGTGCTTTCCAACCCCAGTAGCAGTGCCACAAACAATAATAGCATTATCTGCAAAAGAAACGGCCAGACAGAAGTAGGAGGTGATTCGGATGACGACCCTATACCACCAGGTCAGGACGCACTTTATGGGCGAGATGCAAGTGAAAACGACGACAGTGATGGTACAGCCGGTTTTACTTTTACCAAATTAGATGCGAATGGATCGCCATTAGCTGATCAAACGCTGGATTATGCCACACAACCCTGGGCATGCGTCGAAGACAATTACACCGGATTAATATGGGAAGTCAAAACGACCAGTGGCTTACAAGATACAAGCTCAACGTACGCCTGGTTAAATACCACGGGTGTAAATGATGGCGGCGACCCCGGTGTTGCTGGAAACACGGCAGACTGCGTTGGCACCACCGGTTGCAATACCGAAGCTTACGTGTTCGATATGAATGCAATTGCTTCGTGCGGAGCCACTAACTGGCGCATGCCAACTGTCACTGAATTACTGTCTATTGTTGACAACAGCAGAGTTAACCCTGCCATTGATGAAAACTTTTTCCCCAACTCTGGTTTCCGTTACTGGACTTCCAGTCCTCAGGCTTTTAATAATTCAACTAATTTTTATGCCTGGGGTGTTCATTTTGGCTTCGGGATTACGGAGCCTGTTTGGATACAGGGTACATTGGGCGCTCGTCTGCGTCTGGTTCATGATGAAGTTATTCCTCAATAATTTGAACCATTAACCTGAACAAAAATATTCGAATTTAAAAGACCTGAATTTAAAGATCTGCATTAAGCATTTTGCACGCGTTTAATCATTCACTTAATGCGCTGCAATGACTTTTTAACACACTTAATTCAAATTTAAATATATTTTTAGATTAAAAAGAAGGAATTATTATGAAAATTATTATTCAGTTAACGGCACTTTTTATTAGCCTGTTAATCAGCGCTTCTGCTATGGCCGTCTGTAATCCAAATATTATTATCACCAAACCCAATAACATGTATACCGATAATAATGATGGCACTGTATTCGACACAAATACCGGGTTAATGTGGCAAAAATGCCCCCTGGGTTTATCCGGAGCTGATTGCACTACAGGCACTCAACAACAATTGAATTGGCAAGCGGCTTTAAATGCCGCAAATGATAATACAGGCAGTGGTTATACCGACTGGCGAGTACCCAATAAAAACGAGTTAAACTCTTTAATAGAATATGCCTGTTATTCTCCCGCTATTAATGAAAGCGTATTTCCAGGTTTGTCTACTGTAACGAATGCAACAAATTTTTTCTGGACGTCAACCCCTTTTACGTCCTATAGTCGCAGTGAGGATGCTTCCGCCTGGTTTGTTGACTTCAATGATGGCAGCACTTTACCTTATCCTAATGCAGATGTATTTAATCAAAAAGATGAATTACATTTTGTGCGGTTAGTTCGCGGTTTTGTCGTGTTAGATAATCCACAAATTCGAGTTGCTCCGCCTGCTGCATCAAAACCTGCCACATCAAAACCAGGTGCGGAATAATCAGCCCTACTAATCACAAAGCAAACGCTTAACAGGCAGAGAGCTTTAATTAAGCATAATAAAGCCCAGGCTTGAGATACTTCTGCATCGGTTTTATTATGCATTAACACAGCTGTTCTGTTAACTTAAAAGCCTACGGATACTGAATTCCGGCTCAAAAGCATACCGAAATGACAGCTTGAATTGTTAACCTTTATTTTAAGCTGCTTTGTACGATAAAATAAGTTTTACCCTTTATCTATAGATTATTTATTTAATTTATGGCAATTATTTCAGACAGTAGTCGCCCGCGCAGCTATGACGAAGGCATTTTGAAAAGCAAGCCCAGATTAAATCTCCGCCAAATTGCCCTTACTCTCTAACCAAACTTTACGATCTGCTGCACGCTTTTTAGCAAGCAGCATATCCATCATTTTATCGCTGTCATCCCCGTCCTCCACAATCAACTGCACCAGTCGGCGGGTGTCCGGGGCGATGGATGTTTCGCGCAACTGCAGGGGGTTCATTTCACCCAGGCCTTTAAAGCGCGTAACCTGTACTTTGCCTTTTTTCTTTTCCGCGGTAATACGATCGAGCACGCCCTGCTTTTCCGCTTCATCTAGGGCGTAAAAAACTTCTTTGCCCACATCAATTCGAAACAGAGGCGGCATGGCAACGTACACATGGCCCGATTCAGTTAAGGTGCGGAAGTGGCGTAAAAACAGGGCACATAATAATGTCGCAATGTGATAACCATCCGAGTCCGCATCCGCCAGTATGCAAACTTTTCCGTAGCGCAGGCCAGACAAATCTTCCGAGTCCGGGTCAACACCAATGGCCACGGAAATATCATGTACTTCCTGCGAGGCTAACACCTGATCCGCATCCACTTCCCAGGTGTTTAATATTTTTCCCCGCAGCGGCATAATCGCCTGATTATTTCTGTCGCGGGCCTGCTTGGCCGAGCCACCCGCCGAGTCGCCTTCCACTAAAAACAGTTCGGTTAAATTAACATCGGATGAACTACAGTCCGCCAGCTTACCTGGCAACGCCGGACCGGAGGTGACTTTTTTACGCGCGACTTTTTTACCGGCCTTTAAACGCTTTTGTGCGTTATCAATCGCCAGCATGGCAATCAATTCACCCTGATCGGTATTCTGGTTAAGCCACAAACTAAACGAATCTTTCACCACCCCGGACACAAACGCGGCACATTCTCTCGACGATAAGCGCTCCTTAGTTTGTCCCGAAAATTGCGGATCGAGTAATTTTACCGACAGGATATAACTGACTTTTTCCCACACATCTTCCGGGCTAAGCTTTACCCCGCGCGGTAATAAATTTCTAAATTCACAAAACTCACGAATCGCTTCGGTTAAGCCGGTGCGCAAACCATTAACATGGGTGCCCCCCTGAGCGGTGGGAATTAAATTCACATAGGATTCACAGGTCGAGTCGCCACCCTCGGGCAACCACAATAATGCCCAGTCCACCGCTTCGCGCTCGGAAGACAGTGCGCCGGTAAAGGGCCCCTTCGGTAATAATTCATAACCCTTCAGGCTTTCCAGCAAATAATCGACCAGTCCGTCTTCGTAATACCACTCACTATTTTCAGCCGCTTTTTCATCGAAGAACGTGACTTTCAGGCCCGGGCATAAAACCGCCTTGGCGCGCAACACATGCTTGAGTTGTAATACGGAGAATTTTGCTGTATCGAAATATTTCGCCTCCGGCCAGAAGCGAATCTGAGTGCCAGTGTTTTTCTTACCCACCGTACCCATTTCTTCCAGATCCTTAACCTTATCGCCATGCTCAAAGGCAATCGAAAAAACCTTACCGTCACGACGAATCTCAGCCTCAACCCGGTCGGACAGGGCATTAACCACCGACACCCCGACCCCGTGCAAACCCCCGGAGAAGGTATAATTATCATTGGAGAACTTTCCCCCGGCATGCAGCTTGGTCATAATCACTTCAATACCCGGCACGCCCTCTTCCGGGTGAATATCCACCGGCATCCCCCGGCCATCATCGGTAACCCCCAATGAACCGTCTTTATAGAGTACAACATCAATTTTGCTGGCATAACCCGCCACGGCTTCATCGACACTGTTATCTATAACTTCCTGCGCCAGATGGTTCGGGCGGGTGGTGTCGGTATACATGCCCGGGCGTTTCTGTACAGGCTCAAGGCCGGTAAGAACCTCGATGGCTGAGGCATCATATGAACTCATTCAATAATCTCGTTTCTTTAATGTATGTTCTGGGTGAATTTTCTGTGTAAATTTTCTGTGTAAATTTTCATGGACTATAAAAGACTTCAGGCCAAGACGCAATTGATCCCTCAAAATAGCCCGACAATATTCTACAGATGCCGATTGATTGGGGTTTTCAGGTATTTGATACACAGGCGCTGCATCTCGAACAGACCATAAAAACACACCAATGAACATGGCCTGACGATACATTGATGAAGCGCCTTAAATCAGCATGAAAGCAGGACACCCAAACTAACGACATCCAACACACGAGACTGACACTCCGGGGATGCACGAGGTTACTGTAATCACTGTATTTATCGCTTAAATAAAGACTCAATATCCAGCACATCCGGATGCACCCGGTAAACGCCCTTTCGCACTCGAAATAAATACTTCGTGCTGGTCATGTTTTCTCGCCCCGGCTCAATAGTAGCCGCGGGCAAAAAAGAATTAATGTAATCGGTTTTAATATCAGAAAACATTTCTTTAAAGTCCTTTAAGGTAAACACAACCCCCTGATCTTCAACCGAACCCAACTCACCGTTAATAACCGCTTCTATAAAACGATCTTTAAGTAACCCATTATTCTGTTTCATATTTATTCCTTATTAAAATTAATGTAAAAACATATGTAAAACTAAAAGCGTAAAAGAAAAAAACAACGTGAATGCACGCAAATAGCCGCTAATGGCCACAAATAAAAAATCTATAATTTAGAGTGAATCATACAAAATGAATCCGCAAAAAAAACAGTAAACATAAGAACCACCCAACATCCTTTACGTCATCCCCGAATGCTTTTGTCGGGGATCCAGTGACTTAAGGTAATACAATAATCAACCAGCACCCAACTCACTCCTAACCCCCCAGTAAACATAAAAACCTCCCAACACAATTCTCGTCATCCCCGAACGCCTCTGTCGGGGATCCAGTGACTTCAGCTAATGTATCCATCTCAAATCCTCCAAAACACCCAAAAGGAAACCCGGCACCCAAACAGGCGCCGAGCAACCAACCTAGTTTTCCCCCAGCAAACGCAACCACAAACTAAAAATCATCCGCCCAATGAAACCCAGATAAATCAAGCCCGGATAAATCAAACCCGGTCAAGCCAAATGCAGTAAGATCAAAACAGGACAGATCAATCCCATCCTCCCCCAATCCCACCCCACTCGCCTGTGCCTCATCAAGCAACAAACGCAACGCCTCAAGCCGACACTCCATCGCCCAGTATTTCAACAACAAACGATTCTTCTCACCCACGGGCAAAGGCAGACTCAACAGGTAATTAACATGCGAGCGCAGGGTTTCCATAGTGGTGGGAAGGGTATCGTTAAGCAGTGTTAAAAGGGTGGGCGCGGATTTACCAGCGTTAAAACCCGTATCCGAACAAACGGACTTAAGTTCTAATATAGATGCTGGTTGCCCAGGTATTAGTGCCGGGTTTTGAGCCGATACTTTAAAAAAGTTTGTTTTCGCTACACATTTGCTTTGGACAAAGCGGGTTCGTAGCGTAGAATATTTTCTAGCCATTATGACCTCGTATAAGGTTATTGTGGTTAGCTGGCTTTTGGTGTTTCGAGCACCTTAGGTCAGCGATTGTAATTCATGGTTTAGTTTATGAGTTTCTCGATAGGCTGCTCCTCTTTTAAAGTACTGGTAAAGTATTGGTTAGTTTTTAATTATTTACGCTTAATTATTCTTTTGGCCAATCATCTGCGTTGTTAATGCGTAAGTTCGTAGTGGCATCCCCGTAATACTCTTTAAAAAAAACAAACGGGGCTGTCGCTTTGCGATCCGCCATAAAAATAATCCTCCAGACTCTAGCACAGAGATTGTTTAAAAGGCCAAGGTTTTTTTAACGATATTTTGCCATGGATTTAGCATCTGTCGCCAAAAATACGGTCACATGAAAACATTGATTGGTTATGTGATATAGGGTAGTTTATGAGAGTCACTATAAAACTTACAATATCTAATTAAAAAGGAGAAAAACATGCCATGGGAATATGCACAAAGTACTGGCAAGCTTAAACACAATGGACTATTAATCGCAACTGGCTATGCTGGTAAAGACAAAGGAAAAAACAATCCCAGTATGGAGGCGTTTCCATTTTTAGGCCCGATACCAAAAGGACTTTATACAATCGGCAATCCACGAAACACATCAAATCGCGGCCCTCATGTTCTTGATTTAATACCTAAAGGGCATAAGGCACTCGGCAGATCTGAATTTTTAATCCACGGCGACAGCGTTAAAAACCCAGGAAAAGCATCCGAGGGCTGCATAATAATGCCCAGACTCGTTCGTGAAAAAATAGCTAAAAGTGGCGACAAACTACTTAAAGTGGTTAATTAAAATGCATAAGATAAAATCCAGTGGGATAATTTTTGTATGTTTGCTTTTTTCGTTATCAGCCTGCGTCGCTAACGAAAAAGTACACCAGCTTAATATTTCAAAATCTATTAAAGTTGAAATACACGAAAAAAACATCGATATGGGAGCCAATAAAAATAACCTGCCCAACGGAAACATTGTTTTTGGATCAACAACCGGTAACCCTAAAACATACATTAGTAAAATTCTGTTTACTGTAAATAACACCCCATACATTCTGGAAAATAAGTACATGTACAATTCATGGGGAAACAGACCCCTTGAAATCCCAAACGTAATAAAATACTTTGATGCACACTGTTATGACAATACAAACTGCACTATAAGAGGTATATTTTCAGATGCCGCGGGTTCTTTTGTAGCTGAATGGAAAATAATTAATGGCAAACCAACCAGGACAATGATTACAGATTCAAATGATATTCTTAATTTGTTTTCAAAAAACATATCACCACCAGCATTTGATTAAACGGAATAAATAGGGTCAGAACCACTGCCAGTAAGTTAAGCTCCAACTCCTTGATTATGTTATTATAAGTGTTATGTGCTGTAACTATTTAAGTCACGAGGTAAGCTGTGTCAATTGAGAAAAATGACTTCGAAGAAATTGAAGAAAGTGATCTTCAAGAACTTATTGATGCCCAAGTTCCAGAGGGACTTCGCATTGATTTCAAATTAACAGCCTATGGAAAATCTGACTCAGATAAGCGTGAGTTATTAAAGGATGTATCGGCATTAGCAAATTCTCATGGTGGGCATTTAGTTTTAGGCGTACAAGAAAAAGAAGGAGTAGCTATAAGTCTAGATGGTGTTGATTTAGATTCTGATGCAGAAATATTAAGGATGGAACAAATTCTTAGAAATGCAATTGATCCTCCTATCCCAGGTATAAGAATTCGCTCTGTTAATTTATCTAGCGGAAAAAGTGTTCTATTAATTCGTATTCCTCGTAGTTGGAATCCACCACATAGAGTTACAGCCCAAGGAACTAATAGGTTTTACATTCGACATTCTGCAGGTGTACATGAACCAAGTATTGAGGAGCTAAGAATTTTGTTCAATCAGACTGCAACTGGGTTAGAGAAAGCTCGTCAATTCAGAAATAATCGAATAACAAAGGTAATAGAAGGTGAGGGGCATCGCCCTCTAGTTGGCGGGGGTCGCTTATTCATACATGTAGTCCCTGTAGCATCGTTCTCTGGTTTGATTAACCTTGATGTCGAGGATATCCACGAAAAACACATGTTATTTTGGCCTCTAGGTGCTTCGGGTATGAATCCACAATTTAATTATCATGGATATATCAATGAACGTGGAGGCTCTCATAACCACGGCTATACGCAAATTTTCAGAAATGGTTCACTCGAAGCGACTATGGGTGGAATTATAAATGAACATGATGGCCAAAAATCAATTGCCGGTGTTGCAACAGAACGATACATATTTGAAAGGTATGAATCATATATTAACGGGTTAAAAGACTTAGGAGTTTCTTCTCCCTTAATTATTATGCTGACGCTTGAGGGTGTTAAGGGTATAAATTATGCCGTTATGTCAAATACATGGGGAGATCCACGGCCTGCACTACCTGATGATATTCTTTTTCTTCCTGAGTGTTTTCTTGAAAATTACGGAACAAAGCAAGAATATCATAAAGCAATAAGACCAGCATTTGATGCTCTATGGAATGCTATTGGGTTTTCTAAATCTCAGTTTTTTAATGATGATGGGATTTGGGTGGGCGAACAGAGAGGCTAGTGATTCTCAATTCACATCATAGCTATATTGGACACCCAACTTAAAAATCATAATTCAGTAAATAAAATGGAGGGGGGGGGTCAGGTCTTTCCATGCCACACTCACGATTCATTTTAATTAAATTGAAATAAAAAAGTCAACGACCTTAGATTGAATCTCATTTTTTATTATTATGGGCATTCGGTTTATTAGCATTTTTTAAAACCATCCAGTGTGCAGCCTATTGAACCATAACGACGTACTTCGCTTCTGTCATCGTCGGCTAATGATACAATGTTAGATTCTTTGTGGACGCCCATGCCGATAAAAAGTATATTAGATTGTGTCATGTCGATCACCAAGCCTGTTAATGAATGTTTACGCTTTCAATAATGGTACTAGCTGCAATGGGCCACAATTGGCCGTAATGGGCTGCAATGCAGCTAGCCCACGTAGGACGGAGGTCGGCACCCTATTAGGGGAAATTATTATGTCCAGGTTTGATACACCCGCCGTTTGTACAAAGTTTCATTTTCTGAAACCCTGGAACGCTTGCGCCAGACCCGACCTGAACAGAACAGAACAGAAAAACAAGGACTATCGGCGAAGCTCAAATTCGTTCATGAAGTCACACGTATTGATTTGTTTAATTAAAAGGAATCGGCATGAGTAAATTAAAATTGGGAGTCATTGGGACTTCAAAAAAACAAGATGAACGACGGCTTCCAATCCATCCAGAGCATTTGCTGCGCATCCCTGAAGACATTCGCCGCCAGCTGATATTTGAGGAAGGCTATGGCGCACCATTCAATATCCCGGACTCGGAAATTGCTGCTCAAACGGGCGGCACTGCCACACGCCACGAGCTATTGGCCGACATTGGCACGGTTATTATTGCCAAGCCTGTATTGGCTGATTTACAGGAACTTCGCGAAGGCGGAACACTTTGGGGCTATGTGCATTGTGTCCAGCAACGGGATGTCACCCAGGTTGCAATCGATCGAAAGCAGACGCTTATTGCCCTGGAGGATATGTTTGTTTGGGGACCTAACGGAGAGATTGGCCGCCACACGTTCTATAAGAATAACGAAATGGCGGGTTATTGCGCGGTAATACATGCCTTGCAACTTAAGGGTATCGATGGTCACTATGGCAACCAGCGCAAAACCATCATTTTTGGTTTTGGCGCCGTCAGCCGCGGGGCGATCTACGCCCTCAAGGCGCATGGATTCAGAGATATCACCATCTGTATTCAACGCCCCGACCACGAAGTACGCGAAGAGGTGCTTGATTGTCACTATGTTCGGATTCGGATGGGTGATGAGGGCGAGGCACGCATGGTGGTGGTGGAACACGATGGAACTACGCGGCCGTTGACTGACCTGATCAGTGAATCAGATATCATCGTAAACGGAACGTTTCAGGAAACAGCGAATCCGATCGATTATGTGACCGAAGCGGAGAGTGCTTGCCTCAAGCCCAACAGCTTGATTATTGATGTCAGTTGTGACGAGGGCATGGGATTCTTCTTTGCAAAACCCACTACGTTCAAGCGCCCGATGTTCAAATATGGAACCACAGATTACTACGCCGTGGATCACACTCCGAGTTATCTCTGGGAAAGTGCGTCGCGCTCAATCTCTGCGGCACTCATTGTCTATTTACCGACCGTTGCGGCGGGCCGTGATAGCTGGCAGCAAAATGAGACCATTCGACGGGCTATAAATATTGATGATGGCGTGATTCAGGCCCCCTCTATTCTGTCGTTTCAAAAGCGCGAGCCGCACTACCCGCACGCCCACATCAATCCGAATGCTGTCTCGAATAAAGCTGATACCTAACGATAGTCTCCAGCCGACGGTCTTTCATTGTGCATATTTCTAACCCGTTATGATGAACAATGAAACACCGGCTGAATCTATTACATTACTCTTGATGTTATTTTGATTATTGTTATCGCTACTACAGGCAACAAGGAAAAAAAATATCGGGAGTAATACAGTTAATGATTTGAACGACAGATTATTTATTGTGCGTACCACGGCAGTAAACATAACATCCCCCTAAAAATATTATTCTAATTCGCAGGTATTAATTCCTTTCAACTTTATCGAGATTTTGTTAGTACTTTCAGTGTAAACCTTGTCTCACTACCGCCATTGACCTGAATCAAGCTATAAGTACAGGATCACCAATAGCCGTTCTCAGTCAACAGGTAACCGTTATTTTTTACGGGTTACAGTAATGTTTTTTAGAATGGATAAATATTAACTACGCGGGGGAAATTTAGAACATATCAGGTTTTTACTCTATATTAATTGCGTTAAAAACCTGGAAGTTTTTACCCCCCCCTCAGTAACAAGATTAATTTTATTTGTAATCGGCAATAATTATATCCATCTCTATACTCCCGTTTTTCTAAGGGGAAGGCATAACAAAAATTTGGACTATTTTTATTCATATTAATGACTTAACTCTTAACTTATTAATAAAATGAACACCCAACGTAAGGCACCATTAAAAACAAAGACTTAAATAAATTCTGTTTTTTTGTTATTCTGGGTGTCCGGTTTATTGGTTTATTGCCAACCACATAAATTCCGATATATATCAAAACTATAGAGCTATCAATCCAATGTTACAGTTTAAAAAATGCTACCCGCTTGCAGCCATTTTCATCATATTTTTGAATTTAACGGCCTGTGGTGGTGGCGGAGGGAGCGCTCCGGCAACAACCCCTATTCCCGTTGCGAGTAACGTTCAGCTCTTAGCCGCTGACACACAAATAACCCTTAGTTGGGATGCAGTCGCTACAGCTGATAGCTATGTCATCTATTGGGACACAGCCGCGGGTGTTTCCACTTCATCTACCCCAATATCTGTTAATAGCCCTGGCTATATTCATACTGGCTTAACGAATGGGCAGGTCTACTATTACAAAATCCAGACAGTTGAAGCTGGAGATACGAGCAACTTAACAGGTGAGTTTTTTGCTTCACCGAATGCAACCATTCCACCCGCGACAGCGCCTGCTATTCCCTTAAACACACAGGCATTATCAGGCGACACACAAGTGACCGTTTCATGGGACTCTGTTACGAACGCAGCATCTTACAAGGTATACTGGAATACCAACGGCAATGTCTCTTCAAATGACACCTTTATCGATGCGCAGGCAAACACTCAAATCACTCATAGCGGTTTATCCAATGGGCTGACCTATTACTATAGAATTGCAGCTACAAATGCGGCAGGCGAAAGTGACCTGTCCGCTGTTGCTTCCGCAGCGCCAGCATCAACACCGGTTGGTGTGCCCACCTCTCCGCAAAATTTAATTATTACAAATGGCAGTGGCGAAATTACATTAAGCTGGAACAGCGTGACCATTGCTGATACCTACACGGTTTACTGGAAAACGGGCCAGGGCAATGTACTCAGCTCTGATAATGTAATCGACGCTGGTACCAACACACAAATTACCCACACGGGTTTGTTACCCGGTAAAACGTATAAATATAAAGTGACTGCGTCTAATACATCTGGAGAGAGTTTTCTTTCAACGCAGGAACAGACTACCCAGTCTTCCAACTGGCAAACCATTAATCCGGCCCCTCAATCAAACCAGATTAACTTTATTCGCTGGGTAGGCACACAGTATATTGCGACGGGTAAAAAGGGCACTATCATTACCAGCGCAAATGGAACTGACTGGACTACAAAAAGCACGGGGACTCTCAATGACCTGAATGGCGCTGCGACCAATGGATCACTTTATGTTGTGGTCGGCAATGGCGGAACCATTCTAACAAGCCCTGACACCACGACATGGACTCAACGGCGCGCGATCTTTACGACTCAGGATCTTAACGATGTCATTTGGGACGGAACGCAGTTTATTGTGGTGGGTAACTCAGGCAAAATCGTGACCAGTAATGACGGCATTACATGGATTAATAGAGTCCCGGTTAGTGATCACCTGTATGCGATCACACAAAGTGATAACCTGATAGTTGCCGTTGGTAACACAGGCGTTATTTTTACGACAACTGACGGGATAACCTGGTCAAAGAAAACATCAACCAGTACATCAAAACTGCACCAAATTCACTGGAATGGCACGCAGTTTGTTGTTGTCGGTGCTGGCAACACTATTTTAATCAGTACCGATGGCATCAACTGGACGTTCAACGGCTTCACTGAAGTTAATACACTCAAAGCGATTACCTGGTCTGGAACACAATATGTTCTCACCACACTTGAAGGTGAAATTTTTTCCAGTGCTGATGCAACTAGCTGGATCCTGGCCAGCACACCCACCACCACGTCTGTTAACACCATTGAATACAATGCAGGGCAATACATTGCAGCGGGTGTCTACGGCAAAATACTCACGAGCAGTAATGCGATTGACTGGACGCTTCAGGGCGCGAACTATGAAACACTCTATGATATTTATTGGGATAGCTCACAATATATCGCTGCCGGGGATACCACCCTGTTATCGAGCACCGACAGCTTAAACTGGTCTGCCCAGAGCTCATCCCTGAGTTATAATGCCATTACCAGTAACGGCACTCGTTATGTCGCTGTTGCCGGTTTTGGTGCGGTCAACTACAGTACTGATGGAATCTCCTGGCAGGGTCTCACAGTAGACCCTGGCTCTAATAGCCTCAATGATGTTATCTGGGGTGATAACCAGTTTGTTATTGTCGGTGCAGGCGGTTTCATATCAACCAGTGCAGATGGTGTGACCTGGAATAACCCGAACTCAGGTATTACGACTTCACTCAATGCGGTCACCTGGAACGGCACACAATATGTTGCTGTCGGGAACAGTGCAATATTAACCAGCCCAGATGCAGTGACGTGGACATCGCAAACCCTGCCAGACAGTGGTTCATATCGTGGTATTGCCTGGAATGGAAATCTGTTTGTTGCGGTTGGCTCAGGCGCTTTAACCAGCTCGGATGGTACAACATGGGTGCGTCAAAATGCAGAGTCTTCTACCCTAAATGCGGTGATCTGGAACGGCAGTGAGTTTATGGCGGTGGGGCAGATTGGTGTCACGACCAGCAGTACTGACGGCACAAACTGGGTAGAAGAAATCACAGGCACCTACAACGACCTTCACGGTATTAGCTGGGATGGAACAAACTACCTGGCCGTTGGATTATTTGGAACAATACTCAAAAAATAAGGCACCTGTAGTGGTCAACCTGAGCTTCCCCCAATGCCAGTGCGACCCCAATGCTCAGTGCCCAGTGCCCAGTGCCATAAAACATTATAAATATAGAGTCAAAAGCCAAATCTCCCCCTGCCCCTCTTTGCTAAAGAGGGGGCTACAATCTGAGAAATCTATTTTTTTAATAATATATAGCCACGCAGACCCGTTGCCCTGGCATGGGCTGCATATTCTCTGGGTGCTGTTTGAATATAAAGACAGTAGTAATAAAGGCATAAAAAACAATAAGATATGAATATTATCTGCACCACCGCAATTTAGTGTCGGCTCATAATTTTATTAGCTCATGGACTTGCTGACGGCTTATGCACTTGCCTCAGGGATATAACAAAATGAACACAGGCTAATAACCTAGTAATTTAGTCAGGAATACACCTACAAATAAAGGCGTTGAAACTCTTCCAGGAATGGCATATAAAATACTTGAGTAATTTAGTCAGGTATTATTACCAGAGGATGTAGAGTATGAGCGCTCCACCTAAAGAAATAGAAAAACTCATCGATAGTGGATATGAGCATGGCTTTGTAACCAATATTGAATCAGACACGGTTCCGCCCGGCCTTAATGAAGATATTATAAGGCTGATTTCATCTAAAAAGAATGAACCCGAATGGATGCTGAAAAAGCGACTGGCCGCCTATAAGAAGTGGCTTGGCATGACGCCGCCAAACTGGGCAAAGCTGGATATAAAACCTATCGATTTTCAGGCTATTTCGTATTATTCAGCGCCAAAGAATTTTGCGGATGGGCCCAAAAGTCTGGATGAAATTGACCCTGAAATACGTGATACCTATAACAAGCTGGGTATTCCTATTGAAGAGCAGATGGCGCTTGCGGGTATTGCGGTGGATGCTGTGTTCGACAGTGTTTCGGTTGCCACAACATTCCGTGAAAAGCTGGCGGATGCCGGTGTGATTTTCTGTTCTATGTCAGAAGCCGTGCAGGATTATCCCGCGCTGGTGAAAAAACATCTGGGTTCCGTTGTACCCGACAGGGATAACTATTTTGCCTGTCTGAATGCAGCCGTGTTTACCGATGGTACCTTCGTCTATATACCCAGTGGTGTGCGTTGCCCTATGGAGTTATCAACCTACTTCAGAATTAACGAAGCCAACACCGGGCAGTTTGAGCGAACACTGATTGTTGCTGAAGATGATAGTCATGTGAGTTATCTGGAAGGTTGCACCGCTCCGATGCGTGATGAGAATCAGCTACATGCGGCGGTGGTTGAACTGGTGGCAAAAAAGGATGCCAAAATAAAATATTCAACCGTGCAGAACTGGTATCCCGGTGATGCCGAAGGCAACGGGGGTATTTATAACTTTGTGACTAAACGAGGTGTCTGTCTGGGAGAGCGCTCACATATTTCATGGACCCAGGTAGAGACCGGTTCAGCGATTACCTGGAAATACCCCAGTTGCATTCTGACGGGTAAGGACTCGATTGGTGAGTTTTATTCGGTTGCGGTTAGCCGTGGAAAACAGCAGGCCGATACCGGCACCAAAATGATTCATATTGGTGAAAATAGCCGGAGCACGATTGTTGCCAAAGGCATTTCCGCCGGTCAGGGCCAGAATACCTACCGTGGTCTGGTGAAGGTGATGCAACGTGGCGAAAATGCGCGAAATTATAGTCGGTGTGATTCATTACTGATTGGTGATAAGTGTGGCGCACATACTTTTCCCTACATTGAGGTGGCTAACCCCACAGCAAAAGTTGAGCACGAGGCGACCACATCAAAAATTGGTGAGGATCAGTTGTTCTACTGTCAGCAACGTGGGCTGTCTGAAGAGGATGCCGTGTCCATGATCGTCAATGGTTTTTGTAAGGAAGTGTTTAACGAGTTGCCGATGGAATTTGCCGTTGAAGCAAGAAAGTTACTTAATGTCACCCTTGAAGGGGCGGTTGGATAAACGCGAGGTTGAAAAAATGTTATCAATAAAAGATTTACATGCAGAAGTTGAAGGTAAGCCAATACTCAAAGGATTAAACCTGAATGTTAATGCCGGTGAAGTGCATGCCATTATGGGGCCTAACGGGGCGGGTAAAAGTACCTTGTCGCATATTCTCTCTGGTCGTGAAGGTTATCGTGTGACACGCGGCCAGGTGAATTTTGAAAATGAAAATTTACTTGAACTGGCGATAGATGAACGGGCGCGCAGAGGAATCTTTCTTGCGATGCAATATCCGGTTGAATTACCTGGGGTAAACAATATGGTTTTCCTCAAGGAATCACTGAACGCTATCCGCTCGGCAAGAGGCGAGAAAGAACTGGATTCGATTGCCTTTATGAAACTCGTAAAGCAAACAGCAGCGACGGTTAATCTGGATGAAAAATTGTTAAAGCGAGATGTGAATTGCGGTTTCTCCGGTGGTGAAAAGAAACGTAACGAGATACTGCAGATGGCTTTGTTAGAACCCAAACTGGCGATACTCGACGAAACTGATTCCGGACTCGATATCGATGCTTTACGAATTGTTGCGCAAGGCGTTAATGCCTTACGTAATGAAAATCGGGCCATGATCGTGGTGACCCATTACCAGCGTCTGCTGGATTATATCCAGCCCGATTTTGTACATGTTCTGGCCGATGGACAGATTGTTAAATCGGGAGACAAGAGCCTGGCATTAGAGCTCGAAGAAAAAGGTTATAACTGGTTGAAACCTGAGGTGGCCGCATGAATACACAAACTAACGACGCTGAACAGTGGTTAAAGCAGATTGTCGATAAAGCGGTGAAGCTTCCTGATGCTGAGCCGGTCGAATGGTTTAATGATATGCGCAAAAATGCGCAGCATCAGTTGCAGGAGCAGTTGAAGAAATCGGGCAGCCCCAACCGCAGGCAGGAGCTGTGGAAATATTCAAATATCGATAGTCTGTTTAAAAATAATTACACACCGGTTGATGAAGCGGTTGTCGCTCATCAGCAACTGGATATCGATGAGCACTTTATTACGGATATAGAGACATACCGTCTGGTATTTACTAACGGACGTTTTGTGCCTCATCTTTCGAATATTCAGAACCTGCCACAGGGGGTAAAACTCGGTGGTCTGCGTGATGCGCTAAAAACAGACGCGGATATGCTGGCGAGCTGGTTCGGACATGCCGCAAGCCATTATCAGCATGTTTTTTCTGCATTGAATACGGCGCTGATAAATGAGGGTCTGTTTTTGCAAATAGACGATGGCGTTAAACTCGAAAAACCGATTGAAGTGATTAATGTCAGCTTAAGTGTTGATGATGCGCTGCTTATTCAGCCAAGGAATTTGTGTGTGCTTGGCAAGGCCGCTTCTGCAACGCTGATAGAACGTTATATTAGTACCGGTGATTCGCATTACCTGAATAATAATCTGACTGAAGTGGTGCTCGAAGAAAATGCGAATCTGCAGCATTATCGCCTGCAGGAAGAAAGCCCTGCGGCTTATCATCTGGGCAGTATTTTTCTCTCACAACAGGCATCCAGTATTTATAACAACACCAGCATTTCATTAGGGGGTGCATGGTCCAGAACTGAATTTAATGTCGACTTTAAAGCGGAATTTGCAGCCTGTCATTTGAATGGTTTATATATGGTGGGCGGCGTGGCGGGCGATGGCCAAACGCAGGATTTTCATCTAAACATCCGTCACGATGTGCCCAACTGTTCGAGCACTGAAAACTTCAAGGGCATATTGTACGGCAAAGGCAGAGCCATATTCGATGGTTTGATATACGTTGCAAAAGACGCACAGAAAACAGATGCACATCTATCAAATAAAAATCTCATGTTAACCCGGCAGGCCGAAATTGATTCCAAACCACAGCTTGAAATTTATGCAGATGACGTCAAATGTAGTCATGGTACAACTATCGGGCAATTAGAGCCTGAACAACTTTTTTATCTGCGCTCAAGGGGTATTAGTGAACAGGTGGCGAAGAAAATGCTGTGCCTGGGCTTTGCCGGTGAAATCATTAATAACATTGAGATAAACAGTATCCAGGAATATCTTAACAAGGCTGTGAAAAAAACATTGCAATTTGAGCGTCAGAATAATGGTAACTAAATCGGTCGTTTTTCAGCGAGATATTACTGAAACATCATTACAGCTTAAGGAACCCGCGTTTGAAATAAACCCGGATGATTCTCTAGATGTTCAGATTGTGACGGCTATTCGCGGTATTTTTGATCCGGAAATTTCCGTCAATATTTATGATTTGGGGCTTATTTATAAAATTGATATTAATGATGAAAATGACGTGTCTATTGAAATGACATTAACCGCTGCGGCGTGTCCTGTTGCAGGAGCCTTGCCCGGCCAGGTTGAGTCAGTGGTCAGTTCACTGGACGGCGTTAACAATGCAACGGTGTCTCTGGTGTGGGATCCACCCTGGAGCAGAGAGATGATGAGTGATGAAGCCAAGCTTGCGCTCGGTCTTTTATAACAGGTATTTTAATCGGAGATAATATTATGGCGATTACATTAACAGAATCTGCAGCACAACATGTTAACAAGATGCTTCAACAAAGAAGCGAGGGACTTGGCTTACGTCTGGGTACAAAAAAATCTGGCTGTACCGGCTTTATCTATGTGGTCGATTATGCAGATGAAATTCATGACGATGACGTCACATTTGATACTCAGGGTATTACCGTTGTGGTTGATAAAAAAAGTTTGGTTCAAATTGACGGTATGACGCTAGATTACCAGAAGAGCAGCGCGCTCAATCTGGGGTTTGATTTTATTAATCCGAATATTCAGGAAATGTGCGGCTGTGGTGAATCTTTTTCGGTTTAATTTTGTTGTTTTCGGTTTAATTTTTTGGTGGAGCAATCATGACTACTCTCGATGAAATGGTTGATATATTCGATCTGCTTGGAGACTGGGATCAGCGTTATGCTTATCTCACAGAACTGGGCGAACAGATGCCCGCAATGTCAGACGCAGATAGAACTGAAGCGAATAAGGTAAAAGGCTGTATGTCACAGGTATGGGTTGCGGCGCACAGGAATCAGGCTGACAATAGCGTCAATTTTACAGGTGACTGTGATACCAGCATTATAAAAGGTGTTCTGGCGCTTCTGATAGAGCTCACAGATAACCGGTCCGTGAATGAAATTGAAATGCTGGACGTTGATGAATTCTTCGAGCGACTGCAGCTTGATGAAAACCTGTCGCCGAATCGTCACGTGGGTGTGTATGCGATTGTTGATCTTATGAAGCAGCAGACCAGGTCGATTAACAGGGCTATTGAAAACAAAACCTGTGTTGCATGATCTTATGTTTACAGAGTGATCGTGAGGTAGAATTGATGGTGCTTGTGTGAGAATATAGTTTTTCAGATTTTGCACTGAGATAGTGGTTATCTATTTTAGGGCACCTCTAACGTTAATAATATTTTATTCACAGAAAATACACTGAGAATTTATCGTTACAGTGTCTTTCGGGTACCATAATCAGGCTCACAATTTATGACATTGCTGCTTATCTATCTTGCTATTGCAATAGGTGTTTCCTTTCTTTGTTCCGTTCTTGAAGCCGTCCTGCTCTCCATTACTCCAAGTTATGTGGCTCAAACTGTAGCGCAGAGGCCACGAGCCGCAAGGCAACTGACCAAAGTTAAAGATAAACTGGACGAATCACTTGCCAGCATTCTTATTCTCAATACATTTGCGCATACCATAGGGGCAGCAGGCGTCGGTTCCCAGGCGATGCAGGTATTTGGTGCTGAGTGGGAAATCTTGATTGCCGTATTACTCACCCTTGCAATACTGTACTTTTCGGAAATTATTCCAAAAACACTGGGGGCAACTTTCTGGCGTAATCTCGCCATACCCGCTTCTTTTGTCATCAGCTGGTTGGTTAAACTGGTTTATCCTCTGGTCTGGTTATCAACTCGCCTGACCAAATTATTTAATAGCTCATCGGTAAATGAAATTACGCGTGAGGAAATTATTGCACTAGCTTCTCTTGGGCATAAGGATGGCACGCTGTTCAAACAGGAAAATGAATACCTGTCGAATATGCTCAGTCTACGTGAAATCCGAACCGAACAGGTATTAACTCCGCGCAGTGTTGTACATATGCTGGATATGAATCTCACTATTAGTGAAGCGCTTGATCTGCCGGAAACCAGACAATTCAGTCGCATGCCAGTTTATCGAGATAATCGTGATGATACTATTGGTAAAATTATTAAACGTGACCTTTACGAAGCAGAACGTGCCGGGCACGGTAATGAAAAAATAAGTCAGTATGTGAAGCCTGTTATTCGCGTTTCAGAAAAGTTACCCGTGCAGCAATTACTCGATACTTTTATTAAAAATAATGCACATTTATTTCTGGTTGAAGATGAGTTTGGCCAAACCGCAGGAATTGTAACTTTAGAGGATGCGATTGAAACTCTGCTGGGTCGTGAAATTATTGATGAAAGCGATGTAGTTGAAGATATGCAATTATATGCAAAAAATAAATTTCGTGAGCGATTAAGGCAAGATAAAAACAGTCCGGAAGACTAATCTTATACCGGCTAATTCAGGCGCTCATAATAACGAAAGAGCCTGATAAAAGTTAAATTTTTTTATTTTTATAATGAGTGTCTGCGAATTTTTAATTCAATATTATCATATGATATTAACCATGATTAGAGGCAAATTTATTGCTCAGCTGAAATGAGTAAGTAGTTGTGTATAGTCCCACAGTCACTTGTATCAAGGTAAACTTTTTCTTAATACAAGATAACCGATAATGCCTGAAGCTAATGAACCGAGTAAAATACCTAGTCGTTCATCAAATAGAAAGTTAACGCTTGTTTCTTCAAATGCAAGTGAGCCGACGAATAAACTCATAGTAAAACCAATGCCACAAAGTGCTGCTGTGCCATACAGTGACATCCAGGACAAATCACCAGGTAACTGGGTAAACTTAAATTTTATTGCCAGCCAGCAAAATCCAAAAACGCCTACTTGCTTGCCGATTAACAAGCCAAGTGCAATGCCTAATGGCACATTATGAAGGAGTTGTTCTGTGCCTACTCCAGTGAAATTAACACCCGCATTTGCAAAGGCAAATACGGGTAGAACAAAAAAAGCAACAAGTGAATGTAGATCACGTTCCATACGCTTTAATGGAGAGTATTTTGAATCGATTTTTGAACGCATAGGGATAAACATGGCCAGGATAATACCGACTAAAGTTGCATGTACGCCTGATTTGAGCATGGCGACCCACATAATAACACCCACCATTATATAAACACTTGTCGATGCAGGGTTTCGTTTATTTATCCAGAAAAGAATGGGCAAACAGCAAGCAACCACGATCAGTGAAGTCAAAGATATCTTTGCAGTATAGAAAATAGCGATGATGATAATGGCGCCAATATCATCAAAAATAGCTAATGAAGTAAGGAAAACTTTTAAACTGGTAGGCACTCTTGATCCCAACAGACTTAGTACACCGAGTGCAAAAGCAATGTCTGTTGCTGTCGGAATTGCCCAGCCTTTTAAGGCGGCATCATTATCATAATTGAAGTATATCACTACTGTCCCGTTAACTTAAAGAGTGTCGTCATTCCCGAATGCTTGTGTCGGGAATCCAGTGTCTTTACAGTACATAAGGCCGCTGGATCCC
>Ga0316209_1000286_pt1 | contig 98869 bp, 85 predicted proteins | sample 6monopyrite_MG_FD_204945 | JGI IMG/M metagenome (GOLD analysis project Ga0316209, IMG submission 204945) | Microbial mat bacterial communities from mineral coupon in-situ incubated in ocean water Damariscotta River, Maine, United States -... | ecosystem: Environmental > Aquatic > Marine >... | reverse complement strand
TCAGCATCGGCCTGTACCCAAGGTGCTGCAAGGTCGATGCTTACGGTGATGGGGTGCAGGGGGCGCCCCCGCAGCGCCAGAGCCAAATGCGGAGCGCCTTGCTTCCACACGAAACCCTGAAGACCCTTCGTTCTTTGCATAGTGAACCTGTTGTTCTCCCGGAGTGATGAAGCGGCCGAACGTTCGGCGAAGGCTTCCGTGCGCTCTCCGGGGCCTAGCGCACGGGCTCTCTCAGCCCCTTGCGAGACTCGTTCTGAGGGTCCCCCGACTTAGGTCCATTCAGACCTGGACTCTCGAGGGGTCAGCGCGGCCGGTCGTGGCCCAGGGCTGTCAGTGGAGAGGACCCCAGCGACAGCCTGCGGGTTCGCGGCGACCTGTCCGTTTCCGCTCGCCGACTTCCACGCCGGCCCCACTGCTCCCCACGGCCCCGCGCAAGAAGCTCGCTTGCACCCAATACTCGGCCCCGTACCCATCGGATCCGACCTCGACGCAGCCCGCCTGACCATCCACTCGGTCGGCGACCACAGCATGCAAGATGGGCTCGCGCAGCTGACCGCGATCCAGGGCGACGCCCGGTCCGCTTCGCGCGAGTCGGGCGTGCGCTGCGACCTGGTCTTCGACATGACGCGCTAGACCGAGAAGCAGTCGCCCGAAGAGCCACGCTCCGCCGGCGAGTTCTTGGCCGGCTGGATCGACTGCCTCAGCGGTCGCGTCGCCGTGGTCTCCAACGACCCCGTGCTGTTCGGCATGGGGCACGTGGTCGGGAGCTACGCCGAGTCGAAAGGGCTCCAAGTGCGCGTGTTCCAGGATGCGGCGGGTGCGGAGGAGTGGTTCGCGAACGGTGAGTGACCGGTTGTCCGGCATTCACCGATGACCGTCGGCGTTCCGCGAAGTCAGGGATCCAAGAGAGGCGCAGCCAACCCTGCTCCGAACTGAGCGCCCCCTGTCCCACGAATGGGAACGGGGGGCGCGCCCGATCCGAGTCGAGCGACTCGCGCAAGTCGTGCTCTCCCAACGGTGAGCGCGGATCTACCCCGACTCTGACCCCGTGCAGGAAAAGAGCTGCGAGATTCTCTCCCGCATTCGAGGTTGCAGGATGTTAAGGGCCTGCAAGGATGCACGAGCCCGAGCCACACGCCGCCCGGGTACTGGCCCATGGGAGAGAACGAATTCCCTTTCCCGGACTTCTTCCCGGAAGACTGGGATGACGACGCGGACGAACAGGCGGACGGCGCCGATCGCCCGGATGGAGGTCGTGCACCCGAAGGCTCCGGCGAGGACGTCGATGGCCGCACTCCCGGACCGGAAGAGGCCTACCCCGGCCAGCTGCTCCTGAGCGGCTCCTCCCCATCGGAAGTCTTGCGCCGCCTGTGCACCGGCGACCCGCTCGACTTCGCGGGACGCACCATGCGCCGCATCCGCGAGCGCGCCGTCCTGATGGACAGCGCGCGCCTCGCCATGCGGTCGATGGCATACGTCGCACACAGCGCGCTCTCGTACAAAGGCGACCCAGAGCTCACGCCGTGGATCGAAAAACAAATCGACCGCGCCATTCAGGACTTCCTTGAGGAAGACGCCTACGAAGAAGCGAGCGGCAAGCCCCTGAGTGAGCCGGTCGACGAGCGCTACAAGTTCCTTGTCGACCTGCTCGGCATCCCGCCGGCGAAGGCGCGCAAGGCTTGCATCACCTTCAACGGCTTGCCGAACAAAGACCGCCGGACGTTCTGGGCCGTCTGCGTCGAGGGCAAGTCGATCCACCGCTATGTCGCCGAGGGCCACGGCCCACCCAAGAAGGTCAAGCAGCGCATCGACAAAGTCTTCCGCGCACTCGCGTTCCTCGAAGACGAGGAGCCGCCCGGCTTCGGCTTGGAAGGAGGCTACCTATGACGCTCCACCTGATGGAACCCGAGCTCGAAGAGCTCCTCCACGAAATCGCCCGCGACCCGCGCTCCACCCTCCTGCGCGTCGACCGCCCGACCATCCTGCGCGGCCTCTTCGACCGCGACCCGATGGTGCGCGAGTCGTGCACGCAGCTGACGAGCGCGGAACGACAGTTGTTGCGGGTGCATCGGAGTGAGTTGGGGAGATTGCTGCGCGCCCTATGCCTGGACTTGCTCATCGGACGCAACGCAGAGGTGTTCTACATCTGCACCGACTTGGGATGCGGCAAGCACTCCAATGAATTCAGGGCAGACGTAGCCATGGAGAGCCTTGCCCGAGTGTCTGAGCAGGGCTCTGGACCTCGAGTACGCCTTGCTGTCGCGCGAGCGGTCGCAGCCAACGATCCGATGTGCTACGCAGCCCTAGCATGCCGGACAAGCCCATCGACAGCTACGTACCTGAGCCTGTCCGACAGCTTTGAGCTCCAACACGACACAGCTAAAGCAAACCTCGCCATCGAGCACGCACGCCGCCTAGGCACATGTCAATCAGATCAAGCCTTCGCACTTAGTTATGAGGCCTGCAGCAGACTTGGATCCGGGGACCTCTGGGGGGCGAGACACCGATATCGAGAAGCCTGCAGGATCGGAGGCGCTTGGCCCAATGACGTCATGAGTTGGCTGGCACTGTCCGTTCAGTGCTCAGATGAGCGGTCATTCTCTGAAGCGGTCGAGACCATCGGTCAGGTTCCGATCCTTCCCGCAACCCTCCACGAGTGGACGAACGCTATATCCAAACTCCGCGCCGCAGGCACATGGACCCCCACATCAGGGGCAACGTCCTTCTGGATCTCCCACGAAGGTACGACGAACGAACAGGCACAGTATGTCCTTCAGCATCTATTCAGCCCGGAGCAATAAGGTCGTCGGACTGGTGGCCCTGGCCACTCAGCCCATTTTCGTCGCGATCCTGCTCTCAATAGCGGCTGCGCAAGGTGGCAAGTCCACACCGCCAGGTGCCCCCGACTTGGTCGGAAGAGGGGCACCCCCCGTTCCAGGATCTGGGCCAGCAGCTGACTTGGGGGGCCGTCAGGATAGGGAGCTTCCGCCCAAGAAATGACATCCACACGCAGAAACGCCTTACTGGGTGCAGTCGCGCTTGCCTCAGTAGCGATCATCATTGGCTTCCTGAGTGAACCTTGGGATCAATCGGTGGACGGCGATTTGATTAGCGTTCACAGAGGTGGTCAAGAGTCATACACAACCACAGACACTTCACTAACTTCGATCAGAAGGGAGCCGACAGAACCTGATCATTCCCGCCGAGAGGTCCAACTCACCCCGCGTAGACTTCGCGTCTTGAGCAGCTCCGGTGAGCCTCTTACTGGCGCCCTCGCGACAATCACAAGTGTAAATGCCGCTGAACAGTGGTCCCAATTGGACATTGGCGAACAGATTTCCCAACTGCCGCACACTTTCGAGGGCAAGACCAGCAAAGACGGAACCTTGGAGCTCCCTCCTCCCGGCGAGCTCGGCGACAGTGGCCGACAAGTTCTTTGGATCACGCACCCGACGCACCTGGCCACCTGGCGCGAACTCTCGGACCCGGATCTTCAACAAGCTCACGAGCTTGAGATCCCACTAGGACCTCGCCGAAGCCTTGAGGTCAAGGTGACAAAGCACGCCGATGATTGGAGTGAGCCCATCCTTGTACTCCAAACTGGAGTGCACCTGGCCTCCCGCTTCTCCTCCTCGGAGCCCCTGTCCGCGAATGACGCAGCACGCCTTACGCTTGCGCGTCTGTCAGAAACAACCTCTGAAGGCCGCTGCGCGCTCCCTCAATTCGCTTTCGAGTCTGCGGCCCAGGCGGTTAGCGGTTCATCGATGTCCCTTAGGCGCCCGGTGGTGCCCAGTCGATCGACAATGACGATGAAGCTCGAAACGACGTTCAGTCTGCGCGGGTCGGCGAACTGTTGGACAGGTGAATCTGAGGGAACCGCAATCCTAAGTGTCCTTGCTTCGACAGGGCAGGGTCTCGACCTGTGTGCCGAGATCCGCGTTGATCTGGGCAACGCCTTCGGACCTCTTTCCGTTCCGCTCCCCCCTGCAGACACAATACACGTCACGCTCTCCGGTGAGTGTGGGGCTGCCCAACAAGAAGAGCTGCAAAATGTCCTTGCAGGTGAGATGCGAGAAGTTCACTTCAGGCTTCCAGAAGTTCCTGAGAGCTGGTTTCGGGCAGTAGGCCATGATGGGCGCCCTTTAGAGGGGGCCTTGATATCCGCCTCATGGCTAGACGGTGACTTATGGCTGCAACGTGAGGGCATCACCGACGAGGAGGGCCTGTGCCGATTGGAAGGAATCGGCTCACCGCAGGTCACTTTGACAGCCTCACTTGAGGCTCGCGCCACTGCTAAAGAACGCATGGTTTCGAGCTACCTCGAACGCTCTTCGGCACCGACGATCTTCCTCCCAAGCGGTCGATCTATCTCAGGGCGAGTCCTTCTGGGCGAGGTGCCAGCGGACGATTTTGCAGTGATAGTGTGGGGCGAAAACTCCCAGAATAGCCAGGTTTTTCGCTTTTTCGACCGCCCCAATGGATCGTTCGAAATCGCCGGTATAGAGACGGGTGAAATCAACCTTCTGGCAGCAGGCATCGGAATGAGTGCAAGCCCCACCCTCGCTCTGCCACCTGGCGATCAACACTTATCGAACGTCGAGTTGGTGTGCTCCGCAGCAGGCCAGCTCGACATCGTCACTGTCGACTCTAAGACGGGTTCCCCTATTTCTGGCGCATCCATCTTTCAGCACCCCGTGGCCGGTCGTCATGCTCTATTCGCGGTCGCTGGCGACCAGATCACCGACACATCCGGCCTCGTCACCTTCGAAGACTTCTCTTGCTCCGAGACCGCTGTCTCTGTCGGGCATCCGGACTACACGAAGCGCACGGTGCTCTTGCCTGCAGTCAAACCAGGAGCGACACGGCAGCGGTTGGTCATCGCGGTAAACCGCACCAAACAACTGAGAGTGGAGTTGTATCCGTGGCCTCACGACCTGTGGGATTTGGCTTGGGTTGGGTTGCGAGGCTCCGCCGAGCGAGACCTTGAGCAAGTATCGGATGATGGCGCCATTGAGTTCGAAGCTGTGGATTCTGGTCAACTCGAGATCCTGGTTGTGTTCCCCGATTCCATGATGATGACCTGGGAAGGCGCGCTTCTGCCTGGCGAAGCGGAGACCATCCGGATCTACGTCGGTGAAGAGCAGCGCCTCGACGTCTTCCTTGAAGACAAGTCAGCATTCAAGGACTTGCGCATCGTCTGTGAGTACGCAGCGCAACAGGACGGTGCGCCACCGTTTACTCAGCGGGCCATCGTCAACGAAGACGGACTTACTCAACTGCGCGGATTACCCAAAGGCGATGGAATCGTGCGCCTCAGTCTCGACGACGGAACCTACGTCGCCGAGCGAGTCGTTTCTGCGTCAGACCTCGAGTCAGGGCGCGTCACGCTTAGCTCCGGCACACATTCAATCGAAGTGCTTGTGCAAGACGCAAACGGCGAACCTGTCCCTGGTGTCTACGTCTACGCCGTTCCGAACCTTGCACCCATGGAGCTCAGTGATTGGTCGACATCAGGCAGGAATGGTCGCGCTACCATTCAGAGATCCGGACGCACGCCGAGCCGAGTGCTCGCCTCGACAGGGTCTCGTCACAGCGATGTCCACTGGTTCGATCCGAGCGCGAAGCAAGCTGACCCATTAGTTCTCGAACTACCGGATCCTGTTGAGGTCCAGTTCACTGCTCCGGGAGCAGGTAGTGAAACAGCGGAAGTGCAGTGGAACCTCTACGTCGAAGAACCACGACTGTGGATCGGGCAGCTCTCCACTGCGTTTACACACGAGTCGAGTCCCGGATCGTACTTCGTTCAGTTGAAGACTCCGGGCCTCTGGCTGGATGAGCAGCTGATCGAGATCCCAACATCAGGTGGCCTGGTCGAGATCAAGGTCCGCCGACTCGGCGCTCTCTCCGTCGTCCCTCTCGGCGCAGACGCAGTGGCGCTCGATACCGTTCAACTCATCGATACACTCGACAACCAATCTTCTGACGACCGACTCGCACGGAGCACGATCTCGCGCGTCGAGCTCGAGGGCGGCGGTTTCGAGTTCGGCGGGCTGCCGTGCGGTGAATACGAGTGGTCGGCACGCTTCACCGATGGACTTGTGAGGGCGGGCCGCGTGCGCGTCGCCCCGGACACGCGCACGACGCTCGAGATCGCGCGGGAGTAGCTCCACGATTCGCGACGCGCCGCGCCACGCCGCACGACGAGAGTGCCGCCTCCCCAGCGGGAAGCGGCGCTCTCGCTCGCTCATCGCGCTGAGGCGCGCAGCCCGCGCGCTCTAGTCCCGCGACATGAAGATCCGCAGCACGTACCAGAACAGCAGGGCGACGCTGGTGAAGAGCTGCAGGCTCGCCGCGACGTAGCGGTCCTCGGGGTAGTGGTGCAGGACGTTGGAGGTGTCGTAGAGGATCGCGGCGCCGGCGAAGAGCACCATCAGGACGGAGAAGCCGAGGCCCAGGTTGAAGCCCAGGATGGCACCCGCGACGATCGCCACCACGGCGATCAAGCCGCCCCAGATCAGCACGCCGCGCAGGAAGGAGAAGTCCTTGCGCGTGACGAAGGCGACCAAGGTCAGGCCGGCGAAGGCGGCGAGCGAGACGCCGGCGGCGGAGGTGATCGTGCCGGGGGGCGCTTGCGCTTGGGCGACGTAGAGCAGCGGGACGAAGATCAGGGCTTCGACCACCACGACGGCGAGCAAGGCGAGGTACTGCAGCGGCTTGCTCTGCGAACGCGCCGCGACGCGCCCGCCCAGCCACATGACGACCATGAAGGCGCCGAGGATGCCGATCCACGGGACGCGGGTCAGCATGAAGTCGGCGATCCGGCCGCCGAATTCGGACTGGAAGAGGGCGATCTCGATCAGCGTGAAGCTGCAGAGCGCCGCCACCAGGTGCATGTAGGTCTTCAGGATGAAGCCCGCGCGGACGTCGACGGTGTCCTGGCTGACGGGGATCGCGTGCTCGGCGTAGGGGTTGTTCATGGGATCGGGCGGGATCGGGTGAAGCGGGGATCGGACGGCCCGAGATTCTAGACCACGCGGGCGGCCGGCGCGCGCGGGATGGCAAAGGACGCGGCAGGCGCCTGGCGGAGTCCGAGTGATCAGGTGGCCGCCGGCGGAACCCGGCGGGCCGGGGGGCTATTTCGGCCGCTCGGATCGGGCGGGGCCCAGCCGGTGGGGTGCGTAAGCGTGCGCTGGGACGGGGTCCGTCCCCCTCGCGGGACCGGCGCGCGGGCGCGGCGGCCGCGTCGTCAGGCTCGACCCCGTCCGCGGCCGATACCCGAGGGCAACGATTCCGAAACGCCCCGCGCGCCAAGCCGATGACCACGACTCCCATCCACGAGCTGCCCTTCGACGCCTACCAGCGCTACCAGCTGGTCGCCGATCTGCTGCGCCGGTACCCGGGCTTCGGGCCGGGGACGAGCGTCTTGGACGTTGGCGGTCGCACGGCTCTGATGCGCGGGTTCCTGCCCGAGCTGCGCGTCGACTTGGTCGATGTCGAGCCGGCGGATGAAGCAGGCTTGGTGATCGGGTCGGGCAGCGCCTTGCCGTTCCGCGACGGCGCCTTCGATGTGGTCACGGCGTGTGACACGCTGGAACACGTCCCTGCAGAACACCGCGAGGCGTTCGTGCGCGAGTGCGCGCGCGTGTCGAAGGGCTGGGTCGTGTTGGCCGGGCCCTATGCATCGGATGAGGTGCGCCGAGCGGAGTCGGAGCTGCGCGAGTTCTTGAAGAACAAGCTCGACCTCGATCACCGTTACTTGAACGAGCACTTCGAACACGGCTTGCCGTGTCGCGAACAGACCAGCACGGGCTTCCGGGCCGCGGACTGTTCGACCCTCAGCATCGGCCACGCGAGCTTGCAGCGCTGGTTGCCGTTGATGTGCATCGAGATGTACATGGACTCGGACCCCCACTTGCGCGAGGTCGCGAAGCGATACTTCCGGCTCTACAACAAGGCGCTCTACGCGTCGGATCACGCGGAGCCGGTCTATCGGCACGCGGTGGTCGCGGCGAAGGCCGGCGTGGCGTTGCCGCAGACAGGTGGCTTGTTCGAAGCGCCCGTTGCGCCGCCGCGCACGCTGGAAGTCTTCGACCAGCTAACCCGTGAACTGGTCGCCTTCGATCGCGAGCGCGACGTCTATCAAGCGGAGCGCGATCGCTTGTGCGAAGTGAACGACGGGCTGCACGCGGACCTGCTGGGGCACGCCGAGAGCTTGGCGACGGTGCGCGCGGACCTGACGTCGCACAAGGGCACGCTGGCGGAAGTGCGCGCGGAGCTGGAAGAACATCGCGTGACCCTGCGCGAGCGCACGAAGGAATACGAAGCCGAACACGCCGCGCGAGAGGCTCTCGAACGAGACAGCGTCGTGGTCCGCCGCCACGTCAACGAGCTGCAGCTGCTCGTGCGCAAGCTGAGGGCCGTCAATCAAGACCTCGACGCCGACCTCAGGGGCCACCGCGAGACGGTCGCGGCCTTGCGCGGAGAGCTGGACGGTTTCCGCACCGAACACACGCGCGCGCTGACGCTGGTGCAGGCCGACCTCGCGGCGCACCGCGACGTCTTGGGTGCGCATGAAGCCGAACTCGACGCGCGCGCGATCGTGATCGGCGAGCTGCAAGCGCAGCTCGCCGGGGCGCTGCAGTCACGCGAGGCGCTGCAAGCCTCCACCGAGACGGAACTCCTTCACCTGCGCGACGAACTCGCCTTCGAGCGCGAGCGCAACGCCGCGCTGACGCAGGACCTGGCCGATCGCTGGAAGAACTTCCGCCGCGCGATCGAGCCGCGTCGACACGCTTGACCGCGAGCTTGGTCCGTCGCCTAGGATACCCAGCCGGGACAAGAACCCCACGACTCGCGTCATTGCGGCGGGCTCATGCCCACCACCACGCGAGTCGTGGGGTTTTTGTCCCGGCTCGGTACCTCGGGAACGACGCGGTACAGGCTGTCATGCATCGCTTCCTCGATCGGCGTCGCGGGACGCATGTTGCGGAAGCCGATCAAGAGTCCGGCGACCAGCGGCAGCACGCCGACGACGATGAAGATCGTGTCGGGGATCATGCGCAGCCAGAGCAGCGTCTGGATGCTGTCCTGCTGGTAGAACTCGAGGCTGCGCGCGGCCCAGAAGCCGTTCGCTTCGGCGTACGCCATCTGCATGAAGCCGACAGGCGCGAGCGTGATCGCGCACATGCCGAAGAGACCGATGTTCAGTCCCCAGAAGGAGATCGTGAACAAGCGACCGGCCCAACCCTTGTCCTTGACGACGTTGCGCAAGCAGTAGAGCGCGAGCGCGATCGCCAGCATGCCGAAGACGCCCATTAGCGCGGCGTGTCCGTGGTTGGCCGTCAGGAAGGAACCGTGTTCCGTGTAGCTGACCGTCGGGAGGTTGATCAAGAAGCCGAAGACGCCGGCGCCGATCAGGTTCCAGAAGGCGACCGCCATCAAGAACAGGAAGACGTGGCGGTACGGGAATTCCCGCCCACCTCGCTTAATGACCACCCACTGCTCGACGGCTTCGACCGCGAGCAAGGAGAGCGGGATCACTTCGAGCGCGGAGAACACCGAGCCGAGCGCCATCCACGCTTCGCCGGCTCCGATCCAGTAGTAGTGGTGACCGATGCCGATGATGCCGCTGCCCAAGAGGACGGCGAGCTGAAACTTCAGCGCGCGCGACGCACTGCGGCGCGTGACGAGGCCCATGTTTACGAGCAGGATGCCGAGCACCACGACGGCGAAGACTTCGAACATGCCTTCGACCCAGAGGTGCACGACCCACCGGCGCCAGTAGTCCGCCATCGTCAGGTGGCTGCCGGGCGTGATCAGGAAGGAGGCGGCGAACATCGCGGGGATCGCGATCGCAGCGATCAGGAACAGGCGCACGAGACCGACGGTTTCGAAGCGCTTCTCTTCGACGAGAGCGCCGCGAACCGCGCGACCGACGATGAACAACCAGAGGGCGAAGCCGACCGCGAGCAACACTTTCCAGAGCATGCCGAGCTCGATGATCTCCCAGCCCGAGTGGCCGAGGACCCACCACCACGAGCCGAGGTAACCCTTCACTCCGAGCCATTCGCCGGCGAGGGAACCGACGGCGACGAGCACGACCGCGCCGAACAACAGGTCAACGAGCAGGCCTTGCTTTTTCGGTTCACCGCCGCCGATCAGCGGGGCGACGTAGATGCCCATGCCGAGCCACGCGGTCGCGATCCAGAAGACGGCGAGCTGCAAGTGCCACGTCTTCGCGATCGTGAAGGGCAGCCACGCGGCCATGTCGATGCCGTAGAAGCCGCCGCCTTCGACGTAGTAGTGCGCGAGGTAACCGCCGAGCACGACTTGCGCGAGGAACAGCAGACCCGCGACGATGAAGTACTTGATCGACTTGAGCTGCGAAGGGTAGACGGGCAACCACTCGAGGCGCTGCTCGGGGAAGGTGCCCTCTTCGTAGGCGTCGTCGTAGTAGAACTTACCGCGGAACCACGCGAAGAAGACGATGCTGAGCGCGAGCAACAGCATCGCGACGGACACGCCGGACCACAGGTTGGCGGGCGCGGGCGAGAAGTTGCCGGCCTCGGGATCGTAAGGCCAGTTGTTCGTGAAGGTCGTGCCGCCTTCGGGGCGTTCGACGCCGGCGAGCCACGAAGTCCACCAGAAGAACGCCGTCAGCTGATGGATCTGATCGCCCTCGGCGACCCAGCTGCGCTCGGCTGGCAGATGATCTTCGGAGATCATTCCTGCGGGCAGCGCGCGGTCGGCTTCACCTTCGTCGAAGCGCTTGCGAACCGCAGCTTCGACCGCGGCGAAGGCCGCGACTTGATGCGCGCCCAGCGTCAGCGTGTCCGTCGCTTCGTCGTAGCGGTTGGTCTTGATCTCGCTCTGGACCGTCGCCGCGACGCCGGCTTGCGCTTCGAAGTCGGGCTCGTCGTAGCTCGCCGCGCCGCAGTCGACCGCGTGCGAGTCGCGCAGCAAGAGGACGCGCTGGTGCAGCACTTCAGCCGTGAAGTCGGGACCGTAGTAGGTGCCGTGCCCGAGCACCGACCCCCAGTCCATGAGTCCGTACTTCTGATAACACGGCTTGGCCGCCGAGGATCTGTTCGCTGGTGAAGAGGGTCTCGCCCTCTGCGGTCTGCACGACTCCGGGAATCGGAGCTTTGCTCTCGTAGATCCAGTAGCCGCCAAGCAGCAGGATCGAGAAGCCGAAGAAAACGACGAGGGCCAGGACGTGGCCGATGCCGAAGCGCTTGTTGTTGGTTTCCATGGATGTGAAGGCTGGAGCCCGAGGGGGGAAGGAACGCGAAGAGCATCGTCTTGATGCGCTCAGCGCTCCTTGACTGATGTCAAGCGGGCGTGCTTTCCGCCTGCGCCGGGTACCGAGCCGGGACCAACTCCTCACAACTCAGCGGCGCAGGAAGGCGCTCGGCGCACCTCGAGTTGTGAGGAGTTGGTCCCGGCTCGGTATGCTCCACGCGTGAGTGACGCGCACGAGTCTGCACTGCCCCACGATCACGGCTCGCAACTGGCGAGCTCTGACGGTCGACTGCACTTGCTCTGCACGCACCTCGCGGGTTCGGCGGTGCGTTCACGCGTCGAGATCGATGACCTCGTGCAAGAGGTCTACTTGCGCGCGCTCGTCAATCCCGATGCTTGGCCGAAGGACGCGAACGCCTTGTTCCGCTATCTGTCCGCGATCGCTCGACACGTCGTGATCGACGTTGTGCGAGCCGCGCGCGCCGCGAAGCGTGACGGACGCGAAGAAGCGCTCGACCGCAGCACATGGAGTCGCGCCGGCCGGACGCCCGCCGCCGTCACGCCCGGTCCGCGCACGCGGGCGGCCTGTGGCGAAGAGAGCCGCAAGATGGCCGCCGCCTTCTTGGCGCTCTCACCCGAACACCGTCGCGTGATCGGTCTGCGCCAGTTCGAAGGCCTCTCCGCGCGCGAAACCGCCGCCCGCATGGGCCGTAGCGAGACGGCCGTGCACTCGCTCTACCGCCGCGCCCTGGCGGTCTGGGATGCGGCGCTGCAAGATCCCCACACCGGCTGAGCGGGTTCCGGACGGCTCTTCGAGAAGCTGCGACGAATCGCCGTCCGCCCGACGCTGGACCCCCCATGGACGCGAACGAACGACTCGACGACGTGCTCGACGCCTTGGTGGGCGAGTATTCCGACGCCTTGGCAGCGGGCAAACAACCGAAACAATCCGCCTACCTGGAACGCGTTCCAGCGGAAGCGCGCCCCGGTCTCGAGCGCTGTCTGAAGATGCTCGACGCGGGCATGGCGAGCACGCCGTCCGCCGCGCGGCCGCTGGTTCCGGGGCTGCGACTCGATCACTATCAGTTGGTGCGCGAGCTCGGTCGCGGCGGCATGGCGCTGGTCTGGCTCGCCAACGACCTCGAGCTGAAGCGCCCCGTCGCCTTGAAGGTGCTACGCCCCGGCCTCGCGCTCGAGAAGCGCCACGCCGATCGCTTCGAGCGCGAAGCGGAAGCCGTCGCGCGCTTGAGCCACCCGAACATCGTGCGCATCTACGGCGTCGGCGCAGCCGAGGGCTACCACTTCCTCGCGATGGAGTACATCGCCGGTCCGAGCCTCGAGACGGTGCTCTCCGCGCTGCCGACCGATCGCGAACCGACGGCCGAGGATCTGGCGCGCGCGGCGGGTTCGCCGGATCTCGCGCGACACGGCCAAGGCTTCGAACAAGCGGTCGCGGCGTTGCTCGCGCCGGTCGGCGAAGCGCTCGTCTCCGCGCACGAGAAGGGTCTCGTGCACCGGGACATCAAGCCGTCGAACATCTTGCTCGACGCGGGCGGTCGCCCGGTGCTCGCGGACTTCGGGCTCGCGAAGGGTTCGGAAGATCCCGCGCTCTCGTTGACCGGCGAAGCGCTCGGCACGCCGCACTACATGGCGCCCGAACAGGCGTATCACACCGATCACGGCGTCGATCACCGCGCAGACATCTACAGCTTCGGCGTCACGCTCTACGAAGCGCTGTCCGGCAAGCGCCCGTTCCGCGGCGAGACCTTCTTGGAAGTCGTCGACGCGATCAAGAACCAGCTGCCGCCTTCGCTGATCAGCATCCGCGCGACGCGCACGCGCAACGCGACGGCCCTGGTGCGACGCGCAATGCAGCGTGAACCGGAACAACGCTACGACGACGCCCAAGCACTGCACGCGGACTTGGTCGCGCTCTCCGAGGATCGCGGCACGCGCGCGCTGCAAGACGAAGGCGGTCCGCTGCGTCGCGCTTGGACGCAGTTTCGCTTCATGACCTCGGGGCAGACGTACGAGTACCGCTCGTCGCGCTCGCTGTTCGGCTTGCCGCTGGTGCACATCCTCGGCGGACGTCGTCCCCCCGGTCGCAAGAAGCGCGTCGCGAAGGGCTGGCTCGCGGTCGGAGACGTTGCCGTCGGATTCCTCGCCTTCGGATCGCAGGCCTACGGCGCAGTCGCTTGCGGCGGCATCGCCTTCGGCGGCCTCTGCTGGGGCGGGGTGTCGCTCGGGATGATGGCGTTCGGCGGATTGGCAGCCGGCGCGTATAGCTGTGGCGGCTTGGCTCTCGGCTACTTCGCCTTCGGCGGGGCGGCGTACGGCTACGCCGTGATCGGCGGCTACGCCCGCGGGCACTACGCGATGGGCGGCGACGTCGACGGGGAATACGTGCTCGGCAACGGACGTGAAGACCAAGCAGCCCTCGACTTCTTCCACGACAGCTTTCCTTACATCTTGCGTTGGTGGACGCCGGGCGGCGCGGGAGAATGACGCTCGTCATGGGCTCCATCCTGTTCCCCGATCCGCCGCGCGAGTTCCCCGGTCAGCGCGTGTTGAAGATCAGCCTGCGCGCCGTACACGTGCTCTGCGCGGGACTGCTCACCGCGACCCATCTGCTCGACCTCGGCGCGGATCCAGGGCGCCTCGCCGGCGCGCGCGAGACGTGGCTCGTCGCGACGATCGCGTCCGGCGGCGCGATCTTGGCGCTCGACCTGTTCCAGAGCGGCGCCTTCCTGCTACAGACGCGCGGCGCCGTGCTCTACCTCAAGCTCGGTTGCTTGCTGTTCCTCACGCGCATGGGCGACGCGGCGGGTTATGTGCTCGCCGCGCTGATCGTGATCTCGGTGATCAGCAGCCACGCGCCGAGTCGTTGGCGCTATCGCGTGTGGATCGGCGCAGGCAACGTGCGCGGCGCGGACACGCGCGGCTGACGGAGGTCCCGAACCAGCCGCGCTCAGGGCAAGTGAACCTTGATCAGCTCCATGCGCATGATCCGCTCGCCGTCTTGCTCTTGGTCGAGCAAGACCGGCGGACCCGGCAGCTGGTCGGCGAACCAGAAACGCGTCGTGCCGCCCTCCGCTCCGACGACGACGTAGACCCAGCAGTTCCACTCGCCGGCGGGCGTGGTGAGTTTCTCGCGCAGCCGCACCGTCGCGACCGAAGGGAACTGCGCGTGGTTGCGCAGCTGCGTCCAAGTCTCGCGCTGGTCCGAGACGGGTTCGAGCAGCTTGCCGGTCGACGACTCGCGACGCAGCTCCACATTGACCGCTGCTTCAGTCCAGTCGTAGAAGCGCATGTACTGGAACACCGGTTGTTCACCGCGGGCGACGATGCGGAAGGTCAACACCATGCCCTCGATGCACCGCTCACGGATCGACTCCGGAGTGAACGGATAAGGCGCAATCGCGTTTCCCGTCGGACCGAGTTCGGAGTCGGCTCCCACGCGCCCACTGCTCGACGGCTTGTCGTTCGAGGCGCAGGCAGCGAGGCACACGGCCAAGATCGGAAGGAGGTGGTTCATGGTGTCGAGGGAGGGGTGCGACCGGCGATCAGTGCCCCATCGCGATGGCGGAGTAGAACACCAAGCGATGCCCGTCGCGATCGTGCAGCGGCAAGTCACGGATGCCGTAGAACTGACTGACGGGTTCGCCGGCGGGCTGCGCTCCGCGCGCGACGATCTGTTCGTAGTAGAGATCGATGTCCGGCACGCGGATGTAAACCAGCACGCCGCCACAGGCGCCCCGCTCGAAGGCGCGGGTGTTCTCCGCGTGAAACTCGGTCCACGGGTCCTCGCCGGTGCCTTCGGACAGCGGGCTCGCGACCATCAGGTCTTGGCCGTCGAGTTCCAAGTGCGCCCAGACCGGCGTGCCGCGTTCGGGGTAGCGCGCCGTGCAGCGAAACCCCAAGACCTCCGCGTAGAAGGCGATCGCGGCCGGTACATCCCGGCTCGAGAGGTGCACGGACATGCGGATTTCGTGGCGCGCGGGATCGTTGGTCATGGAGTGCTGCGGGTCGGCGGACAGCAAGGAGCATGCACCTCGGGCCCGCGCATCGCCAGTACGCTGCTAGTCTGCGGTCATGACGGAGTGGGAAGACTGGCCTCTCGCGGATGCCGAAGTGCGCCTCGCGCCGCGCTGGTTGCGTCTCGAGCTCGCCGACGACTTGCTCGAGCGGCTGATCGCCGAGGTCGACTGGCAACGGGAGGAACTGCGGATCTTCGGACGCGTGAGCGAGGTGCCGCGGCGCGTAGCATGGCAAGGCGCTGCGGGCACTTCGTACCGCTACTCCGGCGTGACGCACGTTGCGGAGGGCTGGACGCCGGCGGTCCGCAAAATCCGCGAGCGGCTCGAGAACGAGCTGACCGGCGCGCGCTTCAACGGCGTGCTGTTGAACCTCTATCGCGACGGGAACGACGCGATGGGCTGGCACTCGGACGCTGAGCGCGAGCTGGGCGAGCATCCGATCATCGCGTCAGTCTCGCTCGGAGTGGCACGCCCGTTCCGCATGCGCCGTCGGGACAAGTCCGCGACCGAAACGCGCGTCTTGCCCCACGGAAGTCTGCTCGTCATGTCAGGTCCCACGCAGTCGAATTGGCAACACTGCTTGCCTCGACGCAAGCGGATCACCCAGCCCCGCGTGAACCTGACCTTCCGCGACTTACCCGGCCAGCGCTGACGGAACTTGCGCACGACGCAGCCGTGTCGTGTCATGCACCTCATGCGAATTCCGCTCATCTTGCTCGGCGGCTTGCTCACGGCCTGCGCGGCCTCCCCGGCCGAGGATCCGCCGCTAGTACGCTGGATTCAGTACCTTGACAACGCCGGCCCCGGGCGCGGCAAGCACGTCGTGCTGATCGCAGCCGAACCGGAGTACCGCTCGGAAGAAGCGCTGCCGATGCTCGCGCAGCTGCTCTCGAAGCGACACGGCTTCGACTGCACCGTGCTCTTCGCGCAAGACCCGCTGTCCGGTGAAGTCGACCCGACCGAGCAACACCACATGGTCGGGCTCGAGTGGCTCGATCAGGCCGACTTGGTCGTGGTCTTCACGCGCTTCTGCGAGTGGGAGCCCGACGAGATGCGGCACCTCGACGAGTACCTGCGCCGCGGCAAGCCAGTGATCGGTATCCGCACAGCAACGCACGCATTCGAGGCTCGAATCGGCCGCGACGGACCGTACAGCCATTACTCGTGGGACTCGCCGAAGCCGCCCGGGGGATTCGGCGGCAGAGTGCTCGGTACGACGTGGATCGAGCATCAAGGCGAACAGGGAGTGCACTCGACTCGCGCGATTCCCGAGGGCGAAGAACCGCTGCACCCGATCCTGCGCGGCATCGAAACGATCTGGTGCGAGACGGACATCTACGCGATCGAGCCGCTCCCTCGCGATGCGCGCGTCTTGATGCGTGGCGAAGTGCTCGACGGTCTCACGCCGGACAGCCCCGTCGCCGAAGGCGAGCGCTACGCCGATGCGGTTCCGGTCGCGTGGGCTCGCGAGTTCGAGCTGACTACAGGCCAGCGCATGCGGGTCTTCACCACGACGATGGGGTCCGGTCGCGACTTCAAGGACGAGAACCTGCGCCGCCTCTTCGTCAACGCGTGCTACTGGACCGTCGGGCTCGACGACAAGATTCCGGCGGCCGCGAGCGTCGACACGATCGAGTTTTACGAGCCATCGCCGTCCGGCTTCGGCAAGCACCTACGCGGACTGCAGCCGGTCGAGATGCGCCGTGCATCGCGCGGCGTGCACCGTTGGTAGCGTGAATCAGTCGAGGCCGGCAAGCTCGGCCGCTCGTTGCAACGCGTCCGGCGCGCTGCCGGCCGACGCATCGGCACCGACGGCGATGTGCAGGTCGCTGTGCTCGCGGAACGGACGCCCGCCGACCAGGATCGGCACGGTTCCACCCGTTGCCATGCGCACGGCTTCGATCTCGCCGGCCGTCGCGCGCAGGTTCAGGCTGATGCCGACAGAGAGCGCGACGACGTCGACCTTGTGATCGACCGCTGCGCGCGCCAGGTCGACCCCGGGAACATCTGATCCGAGGAACAGCGTGTCCCAGCCGGCTTCGATGAACTGATCGGCAACCATACGCGCGCCGATGTCGTGTAGGTTGCCTGAGATGGCCGCGATCAAGATGCGCTTGCCGAGCTTTGGCGGCTTCGGCGCGTTGGCGCGAAGCAGCACGAGGAGGTCTTCGACGACGCGAGAGCCGAGATGTTCGTCTGCGATGTCGACTTCGCCGACTTGCCACATGCGGCCCATCTCGGACTGCGCACGACCGAGGACTTCGGTGTGAATCGTGGCGAGCGACGCGCCTTGCGCTTGGATGCCGAGCACCATTTCCGTCGCATCGTCGGCGCGAGCTTCGAGCAGAGCGACCAAGAACTCGGCGGTCTCTTCGGCGAAGGGTGCCGAAGGGTCGAGATAGCTAGGCGTGCGCGCTGCCGGCGTCTCGGTCACGCGCAACGCGCGATCGATCGCTTCGCGGGCTAAACCGGCCTGTGAGGCGGGCAGGCTCTCTTCAAGCTCGTCGCGCAAGCTCTGCAGCATCCCGCGCAGGACGTGCACGGGAACTCCCTGCGCGGCGTGCAGCTCGCGCGTCCACTGCGTCTCCGACTCGAACAGCTCGGGGCGACCGGTGGCGAGAGACTCGGCCAGATGGCGCAGTCGCGTCTCGGCATCATCGACCAGCAAGCCGTAGTTCCACTCGCGCACGGTATCCGCGGCCGCACCTTGGGTGTCGCGCAACCGCGACACGGCGCCGGCTGCGTACGCCTTCGAGGAGGCGTCCAGCAGGTTGGCTAGGAACATTCCACTCTTGTCCATGTGCATGTCTCGCTTCGCTCAGACCTCTTGCTCGGACGTCGTCCGATGGTGCGCGCTGAGGTGTGCTCGAACACGTTCCAAGCCACGACGCACGTGACTCTTGACGGTTCCGAGCGGCATCTTCATTCGTTCGGTGATCTCCGTGTGCGTCAAGCCGTCGATGAGCGCCATCCGCAACACACGTTGTTGTTCAGGTCCGAGCTTGGAGATCGCGTCTTCGGCCAGTCGCGCTTCATCCTCCGCTTCGACGTTGTCGTGATCTTCGACGCCGGCGACGGCTTCTTCGATCAGTTCCTGCGGCTCGGGTCGCCGGCCCGCGGCACGGCGCCGGTCGATGATGCGTCGCCGCGCGATCGTCGTGATCCACGCTTCTTCGTTGCCCCTGGCGGGATCGAAGCGCTCCGCGTGTTTCCAGACCTGCATGAAGACTTCTTGCGAGAGGTCTTCCGCATCCTGCGCACCGACTTGGCGACGCGCCATCGAGCGGATGAGTGCTCCGTAGCGATCCATCAGCTCCTGAACCGCCCGGCCGTCACCGGCGGCGATCCGTTGTACGAGGGTCGGGGGTTGTGACACGGGGTATGCCGCGGCTCGAGGCACAGGTCGTTGTCGAGCGGCGGCGGTGATCATCATTGGAACTCGGGTTGAATCGCGCAAGCAGAACGGCTCTCAGCACTCTCATGAGGTCCTTCGCCGACCGGCGGTGCGCGGATGCACTCGACGCAGAGAACCTATGAGTCATTCGCGAGGAGGTTCCTGCATCCCCTCAGCAGCCGTGCACGTTGCTTCCCAGACTGCCCCCCGACGCCTCGACGAGGGACGAACCCGTGATAGCCTCTCGCCCGTGACCCCCCTCGCTCTCGACCACCAACCCCTCGTGCGCCTCGCAGGGGTGCATCGCCGCTACGCGATGGGTTCCGACGAAGTCGCGGCGCTCGACGGCATCGACCTCGAGCTCGCGCCCGGCGCGGAACTCGCCGTGATCGGGCCCTCGGGCTGCGGCAAGTCGACGCTGCTCAACTTGATCAGTGCGGTGGACGTCGTCGATCGCGGCCGGATCGAGGTCTGTGGCATCGATCTGACGCGAGCGCGCGAACGCGACTTGGTCGCGCTGCGGCGGCGAGAAATCGGGGTGGTCTTCCAGGCGTTCCACCTGGTCCCCAACCTGACGGCGCGCGAGAACATCGCGCTGCCGCTCGCGCTCGACGGCGCGCGCGACGACGCTCGCGTGGACGAGCTGCTCGAGCGCGTCGGATTGTCAGCCCGGGCCTCGCACTACCCCGCGCAACTCTCCGGCGGAGAACAACAACGCGTTTCGGTCGCGCGCGCGGTCGTGCACAAGCCGCGGCTGCTCGTCGCGGACGAACCGACCGGCAACTTGGATTCGAAGAGCGGTGCGCGCGTGCTCGAACTGATCGCCGAGCTGCGCCGCGAGTCGGGCGCCGCGTTGGTGATGGCCACGCACGACCGCGAGATCGCGGCAGCGGCGCAAGAGCGACTGCACATGCGCGACGGCCGCATCCTCGAGCGGGAGGGATCGTGATCCTGCGCGCGCTGTGGTTGCGTCCGATGAAGTCGCAGCCCGTGCGCTCCCTCGCGACCGTGTTCGGCGTCGCGATCGGTGTGGCTTCGGTGATCAGCACCGTGCTCGCCGGCCGCGCAGCCGTCGCTTCGCTCAGCGCAGACGTCGAAGTCGTCGCCGGCGCAACGACGCTCGAGATCACGCGCCCCGGTGGCATCAGCCTCGACGACTTCATTCACTTGCGCGAACTATCCGGCATCGCGTACGTCGCGCCGATCATCGAAGGCACGGCCCTGGTGCCGGAACTCGAAGACATGGTGCGGCTGTTCGGCATCGACTTGCTCGCGGACAGCGCTGTGCGACCGCTCGAGCTCGAGACGATCGACGAAGCCGCGGCTCGCGAGCTGATCTTGCTCGGGACCGGCTGTGTGTTGTCGCAGGAACTCGCGACGGAGCTGAGCCTGAAACCCGGGGACGCGCTGGACGTGGTGGTCAACTCGCGCACGCACCAGCTGCCCGTTGCGGCGCTCTTCGCGGGCGGCGATGTACCGACGGCCTTCGAACGCTTAGTCATCGTCGACATCGCGACGGCCGGCGAGCTGCTCGGACGCGGTTCGATGGTCGACCGCATCGAGCTGCGGCCGCGCGAAGGCGTCACCGAATCAGAACTGCTGGAACGCGCCGGCACGCTGATGCCCGCGGGCTATCGCGCGGCGTCAACCACCACGCGCGCCGACGAAGGCCGCAGCATGGTGCAGTCGCTCGACTTCAACCTGACCGCGCTCTCGGGCGTGTCCGTGCTCGTCGCGATCGTGTTGGTCGCCACCACGCTCGCGACCTCGGTCGTGCAACGCCGCAAGCAGATCGCGCTGTTCCGCTCGCTCGGAGCATCACGACGCCAGCTGGCACTCGCCGTGTTCATCGAAGCGACCGCTATCGGTCTGGTCGGCGGCGTGCTCGGCGTGTTGCTCGGTTGGATCGGTGCGCGCGCGGCGCTCGCGTCCGTCCGCGCGACGATCGCCAGCGTGGTCTCGAACGCCATTCCAGGCAAAGTCGCGCTCGACCCGCGCTGGGCGCTGTTCGGACTCGCGCTCGGACTCGGCGCGTCCGTCCTCGCCAGCATCCTCCCGATGCGCGAGGCCCTGCGCACGCCGCCGGTGCAAGCGCTTGCCGGCGAACACCCCGAGAGCATCGCGGAGCGCTCGTCGCGCGTGCGCCTCATGCTCGCCGCGCTCTTGCTCGTCGCCGCCTACGTCTTGATCCAGCTGCCGCCGCTCGGCGACCGTCCGATCTGGGCGCTGCTCGCCGCGCTCTGCTTGCTCGCGATGATCTTGGTGCTGTCCGCACCGCTCGTCGACTTCGTGTCCGGCAGCGGTCCGCGGCTCGGGTCGAGCTTTGCGACGTCCGTGCGCCTCGCGCAAGCCGCGCTCGAGTCGAGCCGCCGCCGCGCCGCATGGGCCGCGGGAGCTGTGGGCGTCGCCGTCGCGCTTGCCGTCTCGATGACGACGATGGTCGGCTCGTTCCGGACGAGCGTGATCGAGTGGACGACGCAGTCGTTGCGCGCCGACCTGCACGTGCAAGCGCTCGCTACCGCCTCCGGCGCGCATGCCGGCGGCCTCGACGAAGAAGTCGTGCAAGCGGCCATCCGCCTGTTCGGGCCCGCTGCGATCGATCGCTTCCATCAAGCACAGTCGCGCGTGAACGGCGAACCGGTCGCATTGGCCGGTGCATCGCTGGAAGTCGTCGCGGAACACGGCGGCGTGCCGTTCCTGGACGGACGCGAATCACGCGACGTCTTCGCCGAAGCGGTCGCGAAGGACGGCGTGATCGTCAACGAACCCTTCGCGCGTCGCTTCGGACTCGGACGCGGCGAGACCGTCGCACTCGAGACGCCCGGCGGCACCATCGAGCGCGAGATCGTCGGCGTCTACCGCGACTACTCCGGACACACCGGACGCGTCGTGATGGGATTCGAGGGCTTTCGCGAGCTGTATCCCGCCACGGTCGCGCACAGCCTCGCGATCTTCTTGCCCGCGGAACTCGCCGCGACCGAAGCACGCTCGCAGCTGCTCGCCGCGCTCGGCGGACGCTTCCAGCTGCTCGTCCGCAACCAGCGCGAACTGCAGGCCGAAGTGCTGCGCGTCTTCGAGCGCACCTTCGCCGTCACGGTCGCGCTGCAGCTCGTCGCGTCCATCGTCGCCGCGCTCGCCGTGGTGACCGTACTCGGCGCACTCGTCCAAGAACGCCGACGCGAGCTCGCGGTGCTGCGCTCCGTGGGCGCCTCGCAAGCCCAACTCGCCGGCGTGGTGCTCGGCGAATCACTGTTGCTCGGCGTCGCCGGTGCGCTCGGTGGAACTTTGATCGGCTTGGTCGTCGGATGGGTGCTCGTCGCCGTCGTGAACCTGCAGTCCTTCGGCTGGAGCCTCGCCTTTGCACCGCCGTGGGGCACGGTCTTGATCACGGCGGGCGCGGTGATTCCCGCTTGTCTGTTCGCCGGCGCGCTGCCGGCGTGGTCCGTCGCACGGCGCGCTCCGCGGGAGGTCTTGCGTGAACTGGCGTAACGCTCTCTTCATTGCCGTGCTCTGCTGTGCAGCGCTCGCGCAGTCCCCCACCGCCGACTACCGTCGCATCGCCGTCGGCGAGTCGATCGAGTTCCCGCGAGACCACGGCGCGCACCCGGACACCAAGACCGAGTGGTGGTACCTGACCGGTCACTTCGCAGACGCGCAAGGTCGAGAGTTCGGCCTGCAGTTCACGATCTTCCGCAGCGCGCTCAGCGCTAAGCCGGTCGCCGAAGGCGCATCGCCCCTGCGCGCGCACCAGGTCTACCTCGGCCACCTCGCGCTCGCGGACATCCGCGCAGGCGAGCTGCGCTTCGCGGATCGCTTGCGGCGCGCGGGCACGGCGCTCGCGACGGCGAGCACGACCGACATGGACCTCGCGCTCGACGACTGGTCACTCACGCGCTTCGAAGGCGACCGCATGGAACTGCGCGCGGCCGATCCGACGGCCGGCTTGCGAGTCGAACTCGAGCTCCTGCCGCGCAAGCCGCTCGTGCTGCACGGCAGGGACGGCGTGTCGGCGAAGGGCGCGGAGCTCGGCAACGCTTCCGTCTACAGCTCGTGGACGCGCCTCGGCGCCGAAGGCACGCTCGCCGTCGACGGCAAGCTGCACGCGATCACCGGCGAGTGCTGGTTCGATCACGAGTACGGCTCGAGCGTGCTCGGCGAAGGCGTGCGCGGTTGGGACTGGTTCGGCTTGCAGCTCGACGACGGCCGCGAGCTGATGCTGTTTTACCTACGCCACGAGGACGGCACGCCGCAGCCGGCTTCCGCGGGGACCTTGATCGACCGCGATGGTCGCGCGACTCCGTTGACCAAGGATGGCTTCGAGATCGAAGCGTCCGGCGCGTGGAAGAGCCCTCGGAACGACGCGCGCTATCCGAACGCGTGGCGCATCCAGGTCCCCGCGTACGACCTTGACCTGAACCTCGCGCCGCGCATCGCGGACTGTGAGATCGGTTCGGAGAGCAACACGGGCGTGATCTACTGGGAAGGTCCGGTGCGGATCACCGGCACGCAGACAGGGCGCGGTTACGCGGAGCTGACGGGGTACGCGGGGTCGATGACCGGCAGATTCTAGCCTCGCGTGTAAGCCATTCGACCGCCCGCCGCGGGCCCGTCTATTTCCTGAGATCGTTGTGCGGCGGCTCCCATACGGCCATCAGGAATCTCTCGAAGAGCGAGAGCACGGATGCGCGGTCGAACTCATCCACGTTGATGTAGGTCACATGCGAAGGACGATCGCCTCCGCTCCAACCTGTCGGAAGCCGCTCGTCGTTCCATTCGGAGTGCCAGTGCTCCCAGAGTCGTTTGCCCAGATTCCGAGTTTGGCCGACGTAGAGTGGCCGGGTGGCGTCTGCACTTCCCCACAGCAGGTAGATCACTGGTCCTTCGAAATGCGTTCTTCCAGCATCCCAGTCGCTCTCGTCTTCATAGCAGCGTTTCTGGCAAGTTCGGAGTTCATCCGACCACTGCAGGAGCAGTCGAGTTAGATGCTCCGGAGACCTGTCGGGCTCTTGATGTGTTTGCATTCCGTCACTTCCTATTCGAGGGTACGCCCAGGTGGCGCACCCGATGGCCAAGGATCGCGCTGGGATGGCTTACTGTCCCCTCCATCCTAAGAAGGCTCTGAACCTGCGAGCTCGACCTGGCTCTTTGATCGGGGATCTTGCAACGCGCAGGCTCAGCCAGCCTGCGCTGGATACAGAGGATGAAAGCGTGTCCTACACCCTGGGTTTCTCCGCTTCGAACTCGACTGCACGGGCCACATCGAGTTCGCGGCTGCAGCTTCGAGCGCTTCGATCGCAACCCGCCCGAGCGCGCCGGCGAGACGACGAGCTTTGTGAACTGCACCTTCTCCCAACCACTCCAGGGCGGATACGGTCACTCGGACCTCGCCAAGGATCTCGGCGATCTCTTCCGGCAAGTCAAAGGCAAGCAGCCCGGACGAGCAGAGCGGGTGAGCCGCCTCCAAGGACGACTCACCCACCATCAGGAGACGAGCGAGACAGGAGAGCAGCGGGCCCCGAGAAACTGCACTCGGGGCCCTACGAGTGCGCCTCAGGAGCCGGCGCGTCTCTCGCTCGGTTGCGTTGCGCGCGCGATGACATCGGCGCGGCGAACGGGGATCTGCACTTCGAAGTACGCGCGCTTGTCGGACACCATCGGCGAGTTGTAGCCCAGCGCGCGCAGCGGTCCACCTGCGGCGTAATCGGGGTTCGCGGCGAGCCAGGCTTCGAGCTGCTTGCGCGCGGCTTGGATGCGGCCTTCGGATGTGCGGCCGCGACAGCCGATCGAGAGCACTTGCAGCGGCGCGATGTCGACGACCTCGACGCGGCCGTCCGCGCCCGTTTCGCCGATCGCCATGTCGCCGTAGAGGAACGCCATCGAGAGGCCTTCGAGCTCCGGCGCGTCGGTGTCGTACGTCATCTCGACCGGCGCGGTCATCGCGATGTCGTTGGACTGGATGTGCTGGAAGAGCTTCCAGAAGGCGCCGTTGCCGCGCGAACCGCTCATCGCCGTGCGCGCGAGCCTGTAAGCGGGGTAGGTCTTCAGCTCGATCTCGAGCACCGGCGTCGGAGCGGGGAAGCCGGTCGGCAGGTCCGCTTCGATGAAGGGCCTGAAGAGCAGGTCTTGGCGTCGGGCTTCCAAGCTCGCGGCGAGATCGCGCCAAGCGTCTGACGAGCCGGTGAAAGCACGCCAGCGAGCGTCCGTCACGGCGTCGCGCAAGATGCGCTCGATGCGCTTGCCGCGCAGCTCGCCTGCCGCCTGATTCGCGACGGTCTCGAGCAGCGCGAGGCGGTCCTCGGCTTCCGTGTGATCCGACATGGCCAGCGCCAGGCCGCGTTCCAGGTGGGTCGCAGCCCGCTCGCGGGGCGTAGGAAGCACGACTTCGGTCTCCGCAGCGGCGTTCGAGCAGGCATCGCCGCCGCCGGAGGCGAGGGCACAGATCAGAGCAAGGTTCAGCATGGTTGGTTTCTCCTACCGACCTGCTTCGCCGACCTGCTCCCCGCGGTTGCAGAAGAGTCGGAAATGACTGCGAGCTCTACTCGGGCATCGCGGTGCGGTCGAAGACGTAGCCGCCCTTGACCGCTCCCCAGACCTGCTCTCCCTGCGCGTCGAAGCCGCGGTCCCAGCTCTCGATCGAGTCGGGCTTCAGGACGATCTGCGAGGTAGCGTAGGTCGCGCCGCGGAAGTCCGAGAGGCAGTGGTCGTCGAGCGTCGAGCCTTCCCAGCGGCCGGCCTGCGTCGGGCGCAGATGGACGGCGCAACCGGTGCGTTCGGTGAGATCGTCGGGACCGATCGCGGAGAAGCTGCCGGCGTCGCGCCAACCGCCGGCGTAGTCGAGCGCCTCGCCAGGCAACTCGTAGACCTCCGACCGCACGCCGCCGTCTTCCGGCACGAGGTGGTAGACGCGCTGGCGGTACGGCTTGTCGAGCGCGCTCGCCACCGCCTGCTCGATGTACAGCCACGGACCGTCGTCGCGCGACCCCCAGATCGGCACCACCACGAGGCGCACTTCGAAGTAGTCCGCGTCGACCTCGGCTTGCGCGGCGCTCGAGAAGCAGCCGGTCATCCACTCGGCGAGCTCGGCCCGCGCGTCACGCGCGAACACGACGTCTCCGCCGAACGCAATCGTCTCGGCCGGTTCCGCCGGTTCAGCGGGCGTGTTGTGACAAGCGAGGGGCGAGAGGATCAGCAGGGTGGAGAGGAGTCGTCGCATGCGCAGCAGCATAGCGCTCGGCGGCTCGTGCGTCCCGATGGCGCCGGATGAAGGGCGCTGAGGGCAGAGTCATCTGAAGGACCCGACGACGGGAACTGCGTCCAAGTTACCCGCCGATCGAGCGGCGGATCGCAACGGGCGCGTCACGGACCGGACCATGGTCAACTCGTGTGCCCTTGCGCGCCCGCCTTCTCGAGAACCGAACGAACGCGGCCCCTTGCTCGACTCCGAGCAAGGGGCCGCGGTGAGCGGAGTACTGACGAGAGCTCAGTGCGCGTGGCCGCCTTCGCCGTGCACGTGACCGTGCTCTTTTTCTTCGGCGGTCGCTTCGCGCACGTCGACGACCTTGACGTCGAAGTTCAGCGTCACGCCGGCGAGCGGGTGGTTGCCGTCCATCTTGACGATGTCGCCTTCGATGCCGGCGACGGTGACGACTTGCATGCCGCCCGAGCCTTGCGCCTGGAACTGCATGCCGACCTGGATCTCCATGTCGCCGGGGAGCTGATCGCGCGGCACGTCTTGCACCATCGCGTCGTTGCGCTCGCCGTAGGCGTCCGCGGGTTCGATGCGCGTCTTGAACGCATCACCGACGCCTTTGCCTTCGAGATCGGACTCGAGGCCGGGGATCAAGTTGCCCGCGCCGTGCAGGTAGGTCAGGGGCGCGCGGCCTTCTGAGGTGTCAATGACTTGGCCACCGTCGTCGGTGAGCGTGTATTCGATGGAGGCGACGAGGTGCTTCTGAATCTGCACGGGAACGATCCTTGGGTCTCGGGTAGGGAGGTTTCGAAGGCGAAGATTGTCGGGGGTCACGGCGAAGCTCGCCACCGCTGTCCGCAAAAAGGACGCAGTCCGCGCCCGAGAAACGCTCCAACGCGTGATAAACGCCGCATCACCGCTCCGAGCCGGACCCGAGAGCACTGGAACGCTCGAGCACGCCCCGTCGAGCGAATCACCTCCCTCAATTCCCACCTCGCCGAGGCGGCCTCGCGGGCAGAAGTCCACTCATCGCGCGGTCACGCTGTTCTGCAGTCATGCTGTCATGCTGTCATGCAGTCATGCAGCGTCAACGAGTCCCGCCGCGCTACGCCCCCGCTCCGCAAGGCTCCGCTCCGCGCGGCTGGTTATGGGGTCTTGTTGCTTCGTTGGGTCGTTGCGCCGTTGCACCGTTGCACCGACACACCTGGCGTTGGTCGAGGAACCAGTGCCGTTATCAAGTTTGCGACTCCACTCGCGAAGGCATCCCTGCCCCGTGACCAGCCGCGCGGAGCGGAGCCTTGCGGAGCTCAAGCGAAGCGCGGCGGGACTCGCTGACGATTTGCGCACAAGACGCACAACGCAACACTCACAAACCGCACCCATTCAGCGAATAGGTCAATAATTCAGCACTTATCGCGAACCATCACACACGCAAGTCGTTCTACATAGTGTGCAAGTAACACCGCATCAAGCCGAACTCGAGTTCCCCGAACCACGCACTCACGGCGGACGCCGCAAGGGTGCCGGTCGACCCAAGCGCAAGAGCGGCGTGCCGCACGCGAGTCGCGAACGCGTGTCCAAACACGACCCGCGACTCGTCACGATCAAGCTGATCGAGGGCTTGCCGTGGTTGCGTGAAGCGCTCGAAGCTCGCGCGTTGACGCACTGCATCCGCGCTGCGCAGCGGTCCGACTTTCGCATCATTCACTACTCGATCCAGTCGGACCATGTGCACCTGATCGTCGAGGCCGACAACAAGCGCGCGTTGTCGCGCGGGATGAAGGGCTGCAACGGCCGGATCGCGCTGACGCTCAATGCGCTGTGGCGCCGACGCGGCAGAGTGTTTCGCGAGCGCTTCCACGACCGCGTGCTCAAGACGCTGCGCGAAGTGCACAACGCGCTGAAGTACGTCTTGAACAACCACTTCAAGCACTCCGTTCAATCGAACGCCTACGCGGGACCGCAGGATCCCGACGTCTTCTCGTCGGCGCGCTACTTCGACGGCTGGCTCGGGCGAGAACCGGATCGGGTCGCCGGCGCGGATGGCGCGGTGGTCGTGAGGGGTGGCTGGAAGCTCAGTCGCGGCTGGAAGCGGCACTACCGGCCGATCGCGGTCGACGCCGTTCCCGGCGCGAGCTTGGCGAGCTGACGCGCCGGGGCCGGATTGAGCGCCGTTCCGCTGCAGCGCAGTCGCAACCCGCGCAGTAGACTCCCCCGCATGACCACCAAAGCCGTCACCCTCGATCTCACCGCTTTCCTCGACTCGCCCCAGGCCGCCGCGCTCACGGAGGTCCGAGCGGAGGATCAGCGCAAGATCGTCGGCGCTTTCCTCACCTGCTGCTACGACGAGCTGGGCAAGGCGCCGCGCTTGATGGACGACCACGACGCGCACGGGGTCATGGGCCACTTGCTGCCCGCGCACTTCAAGCGCAAGGACCCGCTCGCGGAACACGTTCCTGAGGTCTTGCGCGCCTACCTGGAGTTCCTCGACGAGTCGCAAGTCGTCACGAACTCGTTCGAGCTGCGCCGCGGCTTCGAAGGCACGCTCGGTGAGTTCGAAGAGACCGTGCGCACCGGCGAGAACGCGCACCACCACCATCACCACAAGCAAGATCCGGTCGTGCACCAAGCGCCGAAGACCGGTCGCAACGATCCCTGCGTCTGCGGCAGCGGCAAGAAGTTCAAGAAGTGCTGCGGGAAGAACTCCTGAGCCGCGCGCAACGCATCGAACCCTATCCGCGCCCGTGCACTCCGCCGTGGTTCGCGCGCAGCGGACACGCGCAGACGCTCTTCGCGCACGTGCTGCCGTCCGGTGGACGACACGTCACGCGCGGCACGGATGCGCATCGCGAAGTCGAACTCGACGACGGCGAACGCTTGCTCGTCTTCACGCGCCCCGGCGACTCGGGCGTGCGCGTGCACCTCTTCCACGGACTCTCGGGCGATGTGAACGCCGACTACATGCGGCATGCCGCGGACCGGCTCTCCGCCGGCGGACACGAAGTCTGGTCCGTCAACCACCGCGGTTGCGGTGAAGGCGAGGGGCTCGCAGGCAAGCCCTACCACTCGGGCAAGGTCGACGACATGCAAGCGGTGCTCGCAGCGAGTCGCATCGACGCGCCCGACCAAGTGCAGCTCGTGATCGGCTTCTCCTTGTCCGGCAACATCGCGCTCTTGATGGCCGGACGCGGCGCAGGGCCGCAACCCGACGGCTTGATCGCGATCAACCCGCCCGTCGACCTGCACCGCGCCTCGATCGACATCCACGGCGGGCTGTGTCGCTTGTACGAGACGCGCTTCGTGTTGCGCCTGCGCTCGGCGGTCAAGCAGCGCGAGCGAGCGGGGCTGACGTCGCGCCCCTACTCGATCCCGCGGACCGCTTCGCTCTGCGACTTCGACGACTTGTTCACGGCACCCGAAGCCGGCTTCGCGAACGGCATGGACTACTACCGCCGCTGCTCGAGCCTGCCGCACATCGCGTCGATCGACCTGCCGACGGTCTGGATCAGCGCGGCCGACGATCCCTTCGTCGCGCCCGAGGGCTTCCGCGAAGCACCGCGCTCAAAACACGTGCACTTGCACCTCGAGCCGACCGGCGGCCACGTCGGTTACTTGGCCGCGCGCGGAGTGGGTTGCGAACGCTGGCTCGATGGTGCGCTGGAGCACTACGTCGGCGAGCTCACGCGAGTCGTAACGGAACGACGCTCCGGGCGCTGAGGAACGCAGCACGCCGGCAGGCGACGACCTGAGCGCCCGTTCGAGTTTCCCCCGATCACTTGTTGACCGCTCGGTTCCAATCTCGTACTGTCCGGCGATCGGTAACGCCATGACCCCTCCCCGCACAGGACGCCCCCGCGAGTTCGACGCCGAGATCGCCCTTGAACAGGCGATGGAAGCGTTCTGGGAACGTGGCTACGAATCGACGTCCATCGCCGACTTGCTCGAAGCCACCGGCTTGCAGAAGGGCAGCTTGTACAAGGCGTTCGGCGACAAGCGGTCGCTGTATCTGTCTGCGCTGCGCCGCTACCTCGACCTCGGTCACCAGAAGGCGGTCGAGGCGCTGGGGGCCGATATGACGGCCCGGGAAGCGCTCTCGAGCTGGCTCGAGTGCGTTTCCACCGGCTGCAGCCGCGACGGCGGGCGTGGGTGCTTCGGCGTCAACGCGCTGGTCGAGCTCGGCGGCCAAGACGACGCGGTTGCCGATTTGATGGGCGCGCACTTCAAGCGCCTGAACGCCGCGCTCGAATCCGTCATCGCCCGCGGCCAAGCGCAAGGCGAGTTCCGCACGGACGCCACGCCGGCCGAGCAGGCCGACTTCCTCAGCGTCTTCCTCTCCGGCCTCAGCGCGAAGGCGCGTGGACCGCTCTCCAAGGCACGGGCCAAGCGCCTCATCGCCGGGGCGTTGTCCGCCCTGGACACCTGATCGCTTCTTCGTGCCTATTTATTGACCAATTAGTCACTAACTCACCCGCGCGGCGAAGCGCCGCGCTCACCCACCACCCCGATTCAGAAACAGGACCCCCGAACATGTCTCAACTCCAAGGCAAGATCGCTCTCATCACCGGAGGCAACAGCGGCATCGGCTTCGCCACCGCTCAACGTTTCCTGCGCGAAGGCGCGCGTGTGATCATCACCGGGCGACGCGCTGATGCCGTCGCGGAAGCCGTCGAAGCTCTCGGCGAAGGCGCCATGGGCATCGTCGCCGACGCATCCAGGCTCGACGACCTCGACCCGCTGATCGACCAGGTCAAGAAGAGCGTCGGCAAGCTCGACGTGCTCTTCCTGAATGCCGGCATCGCTCCCTTCGCCAACCTCGAAGAGCAGAGCTTCGAGGCTTACGACGAGGTCTTCGCGACGAACGTCCGCGGGCCCTACTTCACGATCCAGAAGGCGCTGCCGATCTTGAACGACAAGGCGTCGATCATGATCACGGGCTCGGTCGTCGGCGTGAAGGGTTTCGCCGGGGCCAGCGTCTACTCGGCTTCCAAGGCCGCCGTGCGCAACTTGGCCCGCACCTTGACCGCGGAACTCGCGCCGCGCGGCATCCGCGTGAACATCCTCTCCCCCGGGCCGATCGAGACACCGCTCTACGGCAAGCTCGGCAAGACCGAGGCCGAGGTGAACGAGCTCGCCGCCGGATTCGCCACGATGGTCCCGCTCGGGCGCTTCGGCGGGGCCGATGAGACGGCGAACGCCGCGCTCTTCCTGGCATCCGACCAGTCGAGCTTCGTCACCGGCATCGACCTGCAAGTCGACGGAGGCCTGGCGCAGGTCTGAGCCGCGCGTACAGACAGCGTGGATCTCCTGATGTTGGAGGCCGCCGATTCCCGAGAGGGGCCGGCGGCCTCTTTCTGCGGAGGGCGCGCTCCGCTGGTTCGGGGCGCGGACGGCCGAATAGCGGACCGCGCGTTTTGCACCGGGTTCGTCGAAACCGACGCCGCGCTTGCCGCGTAGGATGCGCACATGTCGACCACCTTCTATTCCGTCGTGCACGTCATCAGCCTGCTCCTCCTGAGCGGGTTCACCTTCGCCGCCTTCGCCTCGCCGACTCCCGAGCGTCGGCGCAAGAGCGCGATCCTGACCGGCATCCTCAGCCTGTTGGTCCTCGTCGGAGGCTTCGGCCTGCTGGCGAAGACGAGCACCGGCTGGGAGATCTGGGTGATCATCAAGCTCGTCTGCTGGCTCGGCATCAGCGCGATGGCCGGCCTGGCGTTCAAGCGCCCGGCGAAGGCCTCGATGCTGCGCACGCTGACGATCCTCCTGATCGCCACGGCCGTCACGATGGTCTACGTGCGCCCGTTCATGTCGGCGCCCGGCGACGACATGAACTCGACGCCGCCGGAAGTCGGCGTCGAGATCCCGAGCGGCGAGTAGAGCGCGAGGCCGCGCCGCTCGGCTGGTAAGATTCAGCCGCCCATGGCGCGCACTCTCCGCAGTAAGCCGAGCCTCGACTGGCTTCGGCTTACCGATCAGCAGCTGCTCGATCGGACCATCGCATCCCTCGACTTGTCGCTCGAGGGCTCGATGGTCGCACCGCTGCTCGAACGACTCGACGCGGAACTCGAGCGGCGCGGTCTGCGTTTTCGGCCGTACACCTGGCTCTCGACCGACTGGTTCACGCCGGACGGCGCGACGGGTTTCGCGATCCCCTTCTACCTCGCGCATCCGCGCCTCGTCGCCTTGGAGCGACGGCAGATGCTCGAGGTCGAAGGTGGATCGAAAGACGAGTGCCTGAAGATCCTGCGGCACGAGACGGCGCACGCGCTCGACAACGCGTATCGCTTGCGGCGCAAGAAGCTCTGGCGCGAGACCTTCGGTTCGGCGAGCGATCCTTACGACTCGAGCTACACGCCCGATCCGACCAGTCGCTCTCACGTTCTGAACCTCGATCACTGGTACAGCCAGAGCCATCCGCTCGAAGACTGGGCCGAGACCTTCGCGGTCTGGTTGCAACCCGGTTCACGTTGGCGCAAGCGCTACGCCGGCTGGCCCGCGCTCAAGAAGCTCGAAGCGGTCGAACAGCTCGTCGACGGCATCGCGACCGAACGACCCGCAGTCCGCTCGCGCTTCAAGGAAGACCCCGCGCACCGCTTGCAGACAACGCTGCGCGAGCTCTACACGCGCAAGAAGGCGGTCTACGCCGAAGAGTCGAACCCTGCCTTCGACGGGCAGCTCTCGCGCGTCTTTCCGCCCGCGGAAGACGCGCCCGGGCGTCCGCGTGCTGCGGCCTTCCTGCGCGAATCACGCCGAGCGCTGATCTCGCGCGTCTCGCACGCTACCGGCCAGCACCGTTATCTGCTCGACCACGTGCTGCGCGAGATGATGGCGTGCTGCAAACAGAAAGACCTGCGGCTCGGCTCGACGCGTTCCGATGCGACCGTCGACGCCGCCGTCGTCCTGACGTCGCTCTCCAGTCACTTCCTGTACGGGGCGCACCCGCGCTATCAACGATGAGAAAGCTCCGCGTTCTGCTGATGATCCACGCCGAGCTGATGCCCCCCGAGACACTCGAGGGACTGGGCGAATCGGAGATCAACCCGTGGAAGATGGAGTACGACGTGATGTCGACGCTCGTCAACCTCGGACACGAAGTGATCTGCGTCGGCGTCGAAGATGACTTGCGGCCCGTGCGCGAAGCCATCTCGGCTCACCGCCCGCAGATCGTCTTCAACCTGCTGATGCACTTCCACGAGGCCGGCATCCTCGACTCAGCCGTCGTCTCTTGGCTGGAACTGATGAAGCAGGCTTACACCGGCTGCAATCCGCGCGGCCTGCTCGTCGCGAACGACAAAGCGCTCTGCAAGAAGGTGCTGTCGTACCACCGCATCCACGCGCCGCGCTTCTTCATCATGCCGATCGGCAAGACGGTTTCGGAACTACCGCGCGGCTTGCAGTTCCCGCTCTTCGTCAAGTCGCGCTCGGAACACGCTTCGACCGGCATCGCGCACGCATCGATCGTCCGCGACATCGACCAGCTCAACGAACGCGCCGAGTTCATCCACCGCAACGTCGGCACCGCGGCGCTCTGCGAGGAGTACATCGTCGGTCGCGAGCTCACGATCGGCGTGATGGGAAACCAACGCCTCGAGACGACGCCGGTCTGGGAAGTGACGATGGACAAGCTCCCCGAAGGGGCGCCGATGATCGTCACCTCGAAGCTGAAGTGGGACCTCGAGTACCAGAAGCAGGTCGGCTTGAAGAGCGGGCCGGCGGATGACTTGCCGGAAGGCACCGCGGCGCGGATCGACCGCGTGGCGCGTCGCATCTACCGCGCGCTGGGGCTCTCCGGCTACGCGCGCATCGACATCCGCATGGATACCGCCGGCCAGATCTGGATCCTCGAGGCGAACCCTAATCCCGACCTGTGCTTCGGGGAGGACTTCGCCGAGGGCTTCGAGCGCGTCGGGTACTCCTACGAAGCGCTGATCCAGAAGCTGCTCAACCTCGGATTGCGCTACGTGCCGCCCTGGAAGGGGTGATTGGCCCGATAAGCGCACTTTTCTGCGCTTTATACGCAGTATAGCCCTCGAAGCGCACGATAGTGCGCCTTACGGGAAAACCAGATTAGGGCGCACAATTCTGCGCCCTACAGCATCCACGGGCTAGAAGGCGTAGAATTTTGCGCATGGAGGATCTCTACTCCCGCACCAACGAGGCCATCCTCGAGGAGCTCGGCCGGCGCCTCGCGCGCACGCGGCTCAACCGCAACCTGCCGCAAGCGGAGCTCGCCGAGAACGCGGGCGTCTCGCTGCGCACCGTGCAGAACGCGGAAGCCGGGCAGAGCTGCTCGCTGGAGACCTTCATCCGCTTGCTGCGCGCGCTCGGCGAGCTCGAAGGCCTCGCGGCGTGGCTGCCCGACCGCGGACCGAGCCCGATCGACCTCGCCGACCGCCAGGGCAAGGAACGGCGGCGCGCCTCGGGCAAGCGCACGGACGAAGCAGACGAGGAGTGGAGCTGGTGACCGAGCGGCTCGATGTGATCGAAGTGATGCTGTGGGGTCGCCGCATCGGCGCTGCGCGCTGGGACGACGCGACGCACAGCGCGGTCTACGAGTACGACCCGGCGATGCTGAAGAGCGGCATCGAAGTCAGTCCGCTGCGCCTCCCCCTCGGCCACGGCCAGTTCCGCTTCCCCGAGCTCGTGCGCTCCGGCTTTCGCGGGCTGCCGGGACTGCTCGCGGACTCACTGCCCGACAGCTTCGGCAACGCGGTGATCGATCGTTGGCTGGCGAGTCGCGGTCGCGACGCTGCAAGCTTCAGCCCCATCGAACGGCTCTGCTACGTCGGCTCGCGCGGGATGGGCGCGCTCGAGTTCCAACCCGCCGTTCGCCGTCGCGATGAAGCCGTGCCGATCGAGATGTCCGAGCTCGTTCAGCTCGCCGCGACGATCCAAGCCGACCGCGAGGGTTTCCACAGCGAGCTGGGCGAAGGCGACGACGAACACCGCGAAGCACTCGAAGACATCTTGCGAGTCGGTAGCTCCGCGGGCGGAGCGCGGGCGAAAGCCGTCGTGGCGTGGAACGCACAGACCGGCCAGTTACTCTCCGGACAAGTCGCCGCGCCCGAAGGCTTCGAGCACTGGCTGCTCAAGTTCGACGGAGTGCATCAGCGCGACCGCGAACTCGCTGACCCCGCCGGCTTCGGCAGGATCGAGTACGGCTACCACCTGATGGCGCTGGATGCAGGCATCACGATGAGCCCGTCGCGGCTCCTGCACGAGAACGGTCGCAGTCACTTCATGACGCGCCGCTTCGATCGCGGGCCGCAAGGCGAGAAACGCCACATGCAGACGCTCTGCGCGCTTGGCCACTTCGACTTCCAGCTCGCCGGCGCGCACAGCTATGAGCAGGCGCTGATCGCGATGCAGACGCTGCGCTTGCCCGTCCCGCAGCTCACCGAACTCTACCGCCGCATGCTCTTCAACCTCATCGCCCGCAATCAAGACGACCACACCAAGAACATCGCGTTCCTGATGGACAAGCAAGGTGAGTGGAGCCTGTCGCCCGCCTACGACCTGACCTTCGCCTACAACCCGAAGGGCGACTGGACCGGTGCGCACCAGATGACCGTCGCCGGCAAGCGCGACAGTTTCTCGCGCGACGAGCTGCTCGAAGTCGGTCGTACCTTCGGCATTCCGAGGCCCGCGCAAGTCCTGGAACGCGTTGCGGAAACCGTGCGTCGCTGGCCGTCTTTCGCGGAGCAGGCCGGCGTCGACGAGGCACGCTGCAACGCCATCAAGAACCAACAACGATTGGAGCTGGCCGGATGATGCCGGATGAAGACGGAGCGAGCAGCGAGCCGAAGAAGTTCGGCCACTACCTGCTGATCAAGGAACTTGGTCGCGGCGCGCAAGGCGTCGTCTACCTCGCGGAAGACGCGAAGCTGCACCGCAAGGTCGCGCTCAAAATGCTCGCCACCGCGCGCGCGCAAGACGTCGATGTGCGTGAACGGTTCCAGCGCGAAGCGGAACTCGCTTCCAAGCTCGAACACCCCGGCATCTGCGGCGTCCACGAGTTCGGCGAGGTCGAAGGCGTCCCGTTCATCGCGATGCAGTACATCCCCGGCGTGCCGCTGTCCGACATGATCACCGAAGCGCGAGAACGCAGCGGCGTCAGCGAATCGGGGGCGAAGCCGAGCCGCACGGAATCCGGGACCAGCTTGACCGGCAAGGACTCGATGCAGGACATCCTGCTGATCGTCGAGGACACGGCTCGCGCACTGCACGCCGCACATGAAGTCGGACTGCTGCACCGTGACATCAAGCCCGCGAACATCATGATCGCGGCGGATGGCCATCCGGTGATCCTCGACTTCGGTCTCGCGCGCGACATGAGCGACCAAGGGCACACCTTGACCGAGTCGGGCCAAGCGCTCGGCACGCCGGCCTACATGTCCGCGGAACAGATCCTCGGTCAACGCGACGTGGTCAATCAGCGCACCGATGTGTACGCGCTCGGCGTGACGCTCTACGAGTGCCTCACGCTGCACCGCCCGTTCGAGGCGGAGGGCTTCGAGCGGCTGTACCACGAGATCCTGCAAGGCGCTCCCGTCAGTCCGCGCAAGCACAACCCCCGCATCCCGCAGGACCTCGGCACCGTGATCGAAGTCGCGATGGATCGTCAGCAGGAACGTCGGTACGCGTCGGCGCTCGAGTTCGCTGAGGACCTGCGTCGCGTACGTTCGTTCGAACCGATCCTCGCGAAGGCCGCGAACCTCCTCACCCGCACGCACAAGTGGGTGCGTCGCAAGCCCGCGCCGGCGGTGACACTGGCGGCCGGCATGCTGTTCATCCTGTCCGGCAGCGGCGTGTTGGTGCACCGCGACCTCAGTGCGCATCGGTCCTTCCTGAACGGCATCGAAGACACCGAGCTCGCTCTGAGCCGATCAGATCCGATCAGCGCACTCGAGTCCCTGGCCCGAGCTCGCGAACTGCGCCCCGACTCTCCACGAGTCTTCGAGTTGAGCGCACGCATCGAAGTCATGCGGTCCGATCTCGAGCGCGATCAACGGCGAGCTGAAGCGCTGGACGCGGCCGATCAGGCGCGCCGAGAGTCCGTCGCGCATCAACGCGAGTACGCCGATCACCGCGCGCGGCTCGACATGCTGGAAGAGGAACTCGAAGCGGGTCGCGCGGAACTCTTCGCCGGGTACGCGCCGCCGACGGCACGCGCGCTGTTCGCGGGCCGCGAGGACGAACTGCGCCGTATCGACGTCCAAGCCGAGAAGCTGCTGCTCGATGCACGCGAGGCACTGGAACGCGCCGCGCGCTTCGAAGCGCCGTGGGGCATCACCGAGAAGACGCGCAACGCATTCGCCAGCTTCTTCCTCAGTCGCTGGAGAGAAGCCGTCGACGACGCCGACCTCGAGCGCGCCGAACTCTTTCGTCAGTCCGTCGAAGCGCATGACGTGCGCGGCGAACACCAGGCCGAGCTGCTCGGTCGCAGCAAGCTGATCGTCGCCACCGTACCGAGCCGGACCGAACTGCACCTTTTCCGCTACCTTCCGTATGAACAGCTGCGTCCCGGCAGGGACGTTCCCCGACTCGTTCCCGTCCCGACGGCCGGCTTGGGCACGACACTCGGCGGCGAGTGGACGAACCGCTTCCTGCCAGGCGATCCCTGCCTGGTCGTCGAGAGCGCAGACAACGCGACCGGTCTGAAGCCCGGCGACCTGGTGATGGCGCTCGACGCACAACCGCTCGCGGAGAGCCTCTTCTGCCGCTTGAACGGGCAAGGCGCGCCCAAGCGGATCTCGACCGTCAACGGCCTCGAGATTCGCAACCGACTGGATCTCTACACGGCACTCGATACCGACGAAGAGCACGCCGAGCTGATGCTCTTCGGCGAAGACCAAGCGCGCACGATCGCAGCCGGCGACCTCGAAGTCTTCAGCGGCTTGGATCTCGCGCGGCAGAACTTGACGGAAGTCGCGTTAACGCTGACGTGCTTGAGCGCGGGCGAGTTGATCGAAGTCGTCGTGCAACCGTCGCAGAGCTCGGGACTCGACTGTCGCGAAACCGCCTACCCGATAATCCGTAGCGCGGAGAACCGCATCGACTCCGCCGTGGCGCTCGACGTCGAGCCGGGTTCATACTTGATCGTCGCGAGCGCTGACGGCTTCGAGACGCAGCGCTATCCGCTGCTCGTGGAGCGCTTGTCGGACGCGAGCTGTGAGATCGAGTTGCTGCCCGCCGGTTCGACTCCGCCGGGCTTCGTGCAGATCCCCGCCGGTCCCGTGCTGCTGGGCGGTGATGCGCGCGCGATCGAGCCACTGCCGCTGCGCGAGGAAGTAGTCGAGAGCTTCTTCATCCAGACGCACGAGCTCACCAACGCTGAATGGAACGAGTTCATCACCGACCCCGAGATCGCGGCGCGCATGGAGGCGTCGAGCGATCCGCTGTACGCTCCTCGCGAACGCTCAGGTCCGATGCCGCCCGAGAACCTCGGTGGACCGACTACGCCTGTGATGGGCATCTCGTGGGACGACCTGCGTGACTACCTCGAGTGGCGCAACGAGCTCGCTGAACGGCGCGGCGAACCGTGGGTCTACGACTTGCCCAGCGAAGTCGAGTGGGAGAAGGCTGCGCGCGGCGCGGACGGCCGTAGCTTCCCATGGGGATCGCGGTTCGACTACGCAGCGACCGTCGGCCTCTACTCGCGCGCCATTCCGTTGTACGACGCGCCCGGCGGCATCGAGCTGCGCGACGAGTCCCCCTTCGGCGTGATCGACGCCGGCGGGTTCCGACAAGAGTGGCTGCGCGACGCGTACGTGCTCAGCGAAGATGCCCCGCCGATCTACCGCTGGCGCGGGGGTTCTTGGCGGTCGACCAGGACGCAGGACTTTCGCGTGGCTTCACGCGGATACGGTCGCTCGACCTACGTCGGCGGGAACGTGGGAGCGCGCCTCATCGCGAGGCCGCGCTGAGCCGCGCGTCGGGCCTCGGCCCCACGCGCGGCTTCGCGCCGAGAATCAGTAGGGCGTCGCGAACTCGCTCTTCCGCTCCGACTTACGGAAGATCCGGTCGCCGTCGCTGTTCATGTCGTCCCACTCTTGGAGGCAACCTTCGATGAGCGCGCGACACGCCGCATCTCCGTTCGGTCCGGTGTTCGCCGAACACGGCATGCAGAGCAGCCCGGTCGTCAACGCGATCAGCTCGTCCAGGGAGATGAGCACGCCGTCGAGGTTGCGATCCACGTAGACCGTGTCCTGCATCACGCCGCAACGGTAGTTGAGCACGGTCGCGACGAACTGCTGTGAGAGCTGATTCGCCAGTACACCATTGTCCGGCGCGCTCAGGAAGTCGCACAGGTCGGCCGCCGCCTGGGTGAAGCCGTCGTCGTCGACGCACTCTTCGCCGCAGCTGCAGTCGCAGTCGCAATCCTCGTCGTCGCAGTCGTCTTCATCGCAGTCGTCATCGCTGCAGCATCCGCCGTGGTGGCCGTTCCCGTTCCCGTTGCCGTTCGCGTTGCCGTTCGCGTTGCCGTTCGCGTTGGCATGGCCCTGGTCATCGTGATCATCATCGTCATCGTCGTCGTCATCGCAGCAACAGCAGCCCCCGTTGTGGTGCCCATAACCGTTGCCGTTCCCGTGGTGATGATGTCCATGCCCTTGACTGTTCCCATGCCCGTGACCACCGCAATGGTGATGACCGTCGTCATCGCAGTCATCATCGTCACAGTCATCGCCGGGGCACACATTGCACGGCTCGCCGACGAGCGGCACCGTGAAGAGGGTCCCCTCCTCGCCGTTCGGGTTCGAGACGTTCGTTCGCAGGCAGAGGTCGTTGATGATTTCGCGCCACTCGGGATCGCAGTCCGCGAGGAAGTCGCGGCCGTCGTCGCTGCACCAGAACTGGGGCGTGCGAGCGAGCTCCGGAGCCGCCACGAAGGCGATCTGTCCAAACTCCACGCAGCGATCCGCCGCATCCGCGATGACGCCTTTCGACTCGGCGCCGGTCGGCAACCAAGTTGCGCCGGCGATCGGGATGTAACCGGGATCCGGCGCATTCGAGGTCACCGTGTAGGCAGCCCCGTCCAGCGGGACGAGGAACTCGAACCGACCGAGCGCGTCGGTGTAGGACTCGAACGGGCCTCCGGGTCCATCGAGCGTGACCTTCCAACCTTCGATCACGTCTTCGTTGATGCCGCCGACTTCATAGACCTCGGACTCGTTCCAGTCGTAGAACACGCGGCCGCCGATGCGCGTCGTTCCGGCCGGCGGTTCGGACGCGAAGGTCACGGCCACCGCGTTCGTCAGGTTCGCGCTGGAGACGCAGTGACCCGGGTCGCGGTAGTAAGCCTGGAAGTACCAAGTCGAGCCGGGCATCACGGTGCCGACGTTCGGCGGGAACTCCACGCCGAGGTAGTCGATGATCCCCGGGCCGACTTGCGCGGTACCGTTCGCGACGACTTGCGAACTGAACAAGCGCAACAGCTTCGACGAAGACGGATCCATGCAGAGCAGACCGTTGCGGAAGGGCGTGCGATCCGCCGTTTGACCCGCGAAGAAGACCGTCGGCATCCCATCGGGGAGCTGCACAGCCGTCATCACCAAGTCGTCCGCTGCAACGACGCCGCTGCCCGTGGCATAGAGGATGCCGCCCTCACCCGTCTGGTTCACGCACCCGCCGAGCTCGTAGTCATTGCCGCACGGACAGTCGTCTTGATCCGCGAAGCAGAAGGCACTGATCTCGCCGCATCCGGCGATCTGCGCCGAAGCGGGCGTGGCGGTGAGCGCACAAAGCGACGCAAAGAGAGCGACGATCGTCGCTCGCAGGCTGTTTTCGAACATGGAGACCCCCCGGTCGGTCGAGCCGGGTTTCCGCCCCGACGTGCAAGACGGCCGGGAAAGTCGGCCGCTGTGCTCCCAGGCTAACCGAGGCTGATCGAAAGCGGCAAACCGAGGGCCATTTGGCCCCTTTTCGAGTGAGCGCGGCTAGACAGGATGGGGGGACCGGACTTCCTGAGTAGCGTCATCCGCGGCCTCAGCAAGTCCGGTCCCCCCATCCTGTCTAGCGGCGGCGCATGAAGATGTGCGCGACCAAGCCACAGGCGACGGCGAAGGCGCCCACGAAGGCGTACTTGCCCGGACCGCCTTCGTCCACCGGCTCGGTCTCGTCCGGGGCCGAGCGCGGAGCCGGTGCTTCCGCCTCCAGCTCAGCCGGAGCCTCAGTGCGAGTGGCCACCGGCGTGTCGTAGCTGGTGTTGCCTTCGTACATGGCGAGTCTTCGCTTGCGCAGCTCGTCCGTGTCGACCATCGCGACGCTCACATCCGCGCGTTGTAACGCCGGTGTTCCGGATCGAAAGCCGTCCGGCCCCTGGTCGATGCCGCGCAACTTCAGCGGGTCTTCGCCGGCGTGCAGGATCTCTCGATCCCGGCCCTCGAGGACCGACTCCGAACTCTGTTGATACTCGTCCGAGTGTTGTGCGAGCGCCGTGCCCGGCAGGGTCGTGATCGCAAGGGCGAACGCCAGCTGGGTTCGTGTTCGACTCTGCATGGATCAGACCTCCGGCTCGACGGCGACGACATGGTTGGGATCCGTGTCGAGGATCATCCAGCGCAAGAACTCCGGCGGTGAGACCGTCTTCGGCAAGAGGTTGCCGCCCAGGCCTGAGTTTCCGCCGAGCATGCGAGCGTCATAGTTCATCTCGATGCTCGGCGTTCCGTAGATGATGTTCTCGTTGCGGCTGATCAGCGCGCCGTTGATGCGCGCGGTCTGTCCGCCCAAGACCGTCCACGAGAACGAGTGGTTCGTGTAGAAGACAGCGTCGAGCTCGGTCGCGTAGAGGCTTGCGATGTCCGAGTAGTTCGAGATGCCCGCCGCCGGCACATTGCCGTCCCAGTGCGTCGTGTCGAGCGGATCGCTCAAGTCGATGTCGGCCAGCGTCGTGCGACCGTCGTACTGACCGTCGCCGTCGATGTCCTCGCCGCTGCCGGGAATCACGTCGCCGACGTTCAAGCCGGGCGGGATCAGGCCGTTGTCGGCGTCGGATTGCGAGTAGTGTTCGACCGTGTAGACACCGTCGCCTTCGAGCACGTCGTCGTCGGCAGTACCGCTCACGCCGTCGAGGCCGTCGTGCGTGTTCGGGATGCCGTCTTCACCGGCATCTTCGGCCGATTCGTTCAGCGACGAGCTCATCCAGCGCCCGACGTTGTAGCGCCACGTACTGTTCGTGTGATCGCCGACGACTATGTTTTCGCCGGAGAACAGCCCCATGAAGTCCGCATCCCAGTTGTCGGCGAGCCAAGCCTCGGTCGTCGCCTGCTGGTTGTCGGCCGGACGCGGCGTGGTCGGCGGGTTCAGGTACTCGACCGACTCGGGAACGTAGACGTTGCCCGACGTGTAGATCGCGCCTTGACCCGTCACGACTCCGCTGATGATCAGATCGCCGCGAACGACGACGGAACCGTCCAACACGACCGGATCGTCGACGGTGCCTTGCAAGTAGAGGTTCCCCGTCTCACCGGCCGTGTCTCCCGCGACGCCGTCGCAGACGACCGTGCCGTTGATCGAGATGTTGTTGCCCTCCGCCAGCGCGCGCTCTTCGTAGATCTGCATGTCGGAGAGGTTCGGCATCTCGACTTGGCCGTCGAAGTCGTGCTGGTTGTCGGCGTCACCGCCGACTCCGCGAATGTTGCCCGCGTCGACGATGTCCCATCCGGAGAAGACACCGCCGTCGTTGCCGTCGGCGAGTCCGTCTTGGTTGTCGTCTTGATATCCCGAGAGCGTCGCGTTGGTTCCGTCGAACTCGACGCTGTCGTAGACGGGTTGCCCGCGAATCCACGGCGAGTACCCGGCTACGTCGAACTGGCCGTTGCTGCGTGCGTTGCCGTTGCAGTGAATCGTGCTGCCGTACAGCCAACCCCAGTTGTTGATGAAGTAGGCGTAGTCGAAGACCTTGCTCGGCTCGAGCGTGAACTGCACGCGCGTGGAGATCGAGCTCCACGCGTCAAGTCGCGCGCCGGGCGGCAGGTTCTCGGGGGCATCGGGCAGGTAGCCGGTCGACTCGATGTCGACGACCAAGCTGTCCGCGTCGAACTCGACGAGCGAGACGCGCACCGAGTAAGCGCCGACTTGCGCGCCGGCGCGTGTCACTGCTTCGGCGGAGCGCACCGTGAACGGTCCTCCCGCCAGGAGATTCGTCACGCCGAGGAACGGATCGTGCGTCGCCGTCTTGCCGATCGCTTCCTGCAGCTCGGCGAGCCCGCGCTCGACACCCGCTTCCGCGATGTAGTCCACGCGCATTTCCTCGAAGCCGCTGCGCGAATCTTGCGACTCGTTCCACGACATCGCTGTGCTGAGCAGCACGAGCCCCGAGAGGCTCATCGCGAGGAACAAGAGTCCCACGAGAGCCGTCCCGCGTCGATCCGCAGCAACCGGTCGACTAGTTCTGAGTGTACACATGTAGCTTCATGCCTCCCGCATCTCCCCCGATGGCCGACGCCGACTCGGTCGTGATCACGACCTCCCAGACGTCACCCTGATCCACCACTTGGAACCCCGCGGGGTTCGCGTTTCCGGCGCGCAAGTCGCCCGACAAGGTCGTCTCGCGCTGCACGATGTCTGCGTCGTCGAGCACCTGACGCACGAGCAAGCGCTCGCCGTCATCTCCGGGCACGACCGTGTAGCGCACCGACCAATCCACGCGGTTCCAGTCCGCTTCGTCGCCGCCGAGGTGTCGGTCGTAGACCCCCCAGCCCGCGACACCGCCGACGGTCACCGGAACCTGGAAGGTCAGCTCGTGGTTGCCGTCACCAAGCACCACCACGTCGAAGCGCCCGCCGCCGGCGGAACGCAGTTCTTGGCCGATGCGCTTGCCGCTGTCCCGCAGGTCAGCGTTCTCGCGCACACCTGTCGTCACGCTGCGCGACGATGCCGCACCCGTTCCGATCGTCTCCATCGTCGCGGTGATGACGAGCGCCAAGATCGAGACGGTGACCATCAGTTCGATCAGCGTCACGCCGGCGCGCGAAGGATTGCGGATGATGCATCTCATCGTCGCGTCCTCAGCGTCGTGATCGTGCCCAGCTCGCGGTTCGTCCGGCGATCGCTCAGGGTCGCCTCGATCTGCAGCATGTCGATTTCGATCTCGAAGGTCGTGAGGTCGACCGTGAAGTTCGAGTCGGCGAGCAGCGGCTGATCGAAGAACTGATTGCCGTTCATCGCCTGCAAGTTCGCGTAGGGCTGAGCCGCGAGGTTTTGCATGACACTCTCGAGGTACTGCGCGCCTCCCGTCACGCGGCGCGCGCCGTTGACCGCCTTCAAGCTCGCGCCGAACCCCATCGCCACTCCCGCGAGGATGACGGACAGGATGCCCATGGCGATGCTCATCTCGAGCAGCGTCAATCCACGCTTCATCCCTTTTGTCACGCGGCGACGGATGCACGCATCACGCCGACGCCAGCCCGAAAGCCGTTCCCCCACCATGGGTTGTCCCCGTTCATCCGCGCCGCTCTCCCGGTCACCTCCCCAGGCGGCCGCAGCCTCCGACAAGCTTGTCGATGACACCCCCTCTTCGAGCGGCCGAACGACCGGTCTTGAAGAAAACCCGGACTTGAGAGTTCGGTCGGGTCGAGAATTCCCCCGTGATCACGGGCGATTCGCCGAACGCGCGAAGCGGATGCGGCCTAGCGAGCTGACTCAGAGGCCTGCGCCGCAGATGCGACAGAAGGCCGCGTCCGACGCGTGGCCGCCTGCGCCGCAGCCCGAGCAGGCGCGGCCCAGCGAGGCGGATTCGCCCTTGGCGCGACGCTGGTCCCCCAGCGTCAGCTCCGCCGAGACGATGCCGGTCGGCACCGCGATGATCCCGTAGCCGAGGATCATGATGCACGCCGCGATCGCCTGGCCGAGATTCGACGCCGGCGCGATGTCGCCGTATCCGACGGTCGTCATCGTGACGATCGCCCAGTAGACGCCGCGCGGAATGCTGGTGAAGCCGCCCTCGGGACCTTCGATCAGGTACATCAGCGATCCGAAGATCACGACGAGGATCAGCACCGTGAAGACGAAGACCTGGATCTTGCGCTTGCTCGCCGAGAGCGCTCGCGCGAGCTGTTCCGACTCGCTGACGTAGCTGCCGAGCTCGAGCACGCGGAAGACGCGCAAGATGCGCAGCGTCCGAATCACCAGCAGCGCTTGCGCGCCCGGAACGAACGCGCTGACATAAGTCGGCAAGATCGCGAGCACGTCCACGATGCCGAAGAAGCTGCGCGCGTACCTCGCCGGTCGATCCACGCACATCAGGCGCAAGACGTACTCGACGGTGAAGAGCAGCGTGAACGTCCACTCCGCGATGCGCAGTTGCTGTCCGTATTCGGCGTTGATCGACTTGACGCTGTCGAGCATCACGACGGCGAGGCTCGACAGGATCGCCAGGATCAACGCCAAGTCGAAGGCCTTCCCCGCGGGCGTGTCCGCCCCGAAGATCACCTGGTTCGTTCGACTGCGCCAGTCAGCGCGCTTCGGCGTCGAGTTCATCGGTGCAGCCTAGCCCGGAGTATTCATCAACACGCACGCCAAACTGCGCGGCCCACTCGATCACATCGGCCGCCCCCTCGGTCCCGTGCTCGGCCCGCACGAGTTTGCCGATCCGTTGCGCCTCGCGCACCGCGTCGACGTCCTCGGAGAGCACGGCGACGGCGGCGCAGAGGCGCCGCGGGGTCGCCTTGCGCGCCGGAATGACCCGCCCGATGCCCAAGCGCCGCACGCGGTCGGCGTTGTCGAACTGGTCGTTGCAGTGCGGCATCACGACGTGCGGACATCCCGCGCGCATGACTTGCGCGGTGGTTCCAACGCCGCCTTGGTGGACGACGAGCGCGGCGCGCTCGAACAGGGCGGCGTAGGGCGCGTAGCCGCCGATGAAGACCTTGTCGGTCGCGAGCGGCTCGAAGTCGGCGAGGCGACTCTCGCCCACCAGCACCACACACCGGCGGTCGGTCGCGCAAGCGGCTTCGACCAAGCGCGACAACGCCGGGCCCGGATCGTGCACCGCCGTGCTGCCCAGCGTGAAGACCGCCGGAGGATCACCCGCGTCGAGAAAGCGCGCGAGTCCCGCCTCGAGCGGACCGGACTCGTCATGGAAGATGAAGCCGGTCTGCACGACGCCTTGCGGCCAGTCGGGTTGCGGTGGATAGAACTCGCGACTGAAGGCCGCGATCGTCGCGACGCCGGCGAACTGCCCCTGTGCAAACGGGTTGCCGTGGTACGGCAGTCCGCGTTCGGCACGCAGGCGGCGAACCGGTTTCGCCCAGGGTTCGGAGACCTTGAGCATCGTCCGCAGCAGGAAACCGTGCACGCGCGGCCCGAGCGGCAAGCCCGCGAGCCAAGGCAAGGGCGCCAGCAGCGGCGGTTCGTGCGCCGACCACAGACAGAGCGGCGAGAGTTGCATCGACATCCACGGCACGCCCGCGGACTCCGCGGCGATGCCGGCGTGATAGCTGAGCACGCTGCGTACGACGATGTCGCTGTCCTTCGCCAGCGGCTCGAAGACCTCGAGCGCGCCGCGCATGTGCGGGAACACGAACTCCTTGTGCAGTCGTTCCGCTCCGCGCCAGCGGTCGAGCACCGCGTCCAGCACATCCGGATCGTTCGGCTGGTAGTCGGGCGGAATCGCCAGGAACTCGAGGCCCGCGCCGATCACGCGCGGTCCGTAGACCGGGCTGGTCGCGACGGTGACGCGGTGACCACGGCGGTGCAGCTCGCGACCGACTTCCAAGAAAGGATGCAGGTCGCCGAGGCTTCCGAGCGTGCTGAGGGCGATGCGGAGTGACACGTCGAGTGGTGCCGCGCGGCTCTTCGGACATGACGGCGGCCGACAGCTTGTAACACTGTCGGCCGCCGCTGCGGAAGCTTGTCCGCGTGAGGTGCGCTCGGACTCAGTTGCCGGTCTTGATCGTGCGGCCGTTGAGCGGCTGCGTGGGCCGGTTGTTGTGATACATCACGTTACGGAAGGTGCCGATCTGCGCGGCGCTGGCCGTGATCGGCGACTGCATCATCGTCCAATCGACGTTCTCGCTGCAGGGCGGCGTGGTCAACGAACCGGAGTAGCGGTACGTCGCACGCGAGGTCGGCAGCAGATCCGCGGGACCGAAAGCCATTCCCGTGACCGGAGTCTTGCCGCCTTTGGTGGCCGGAATGCTCGGCCAGATGCGCGCGAAGAACGGATTCTCAGCGCCCTCTTGGATCATCACTCCGACGACCGCCAAGTTGCCGCTCTCGTCGGCGTGCACCATGTGCATCTCCATCGCGGCGTGCTTCCGATCGTAAGTGTGCTCACTGGGGCTGTGGAAATGGAATTGCTTCAGCATGTAGTCGCCCGTCGGGGTCTTCAAGGTGCCGCCGGCAGCGACGTTCGCCTGGATCGAGTGACCGTTGTTGACGATGTTCTCGATGGTGGCGTTGCCGGCGATCATGACGTTGCCGCCGCCCGTGGCAGTCGCGGTCGTCGTGATGTCGATCGGCGACTGCGACTTGCCTGTAGAAGCGAGCGCGTAGTCCGAGCTCAATTCAGCCCAGTGCATCGGGCCGGTGTCTCCGGAGTAACTCCAACCTGCCTGGGTCTGAGAGCCGCTCTTGCAGCCGGCGAGCACGCAGAACGCAACTCCGACCACGAACAACTGGAAACGCGTGCGAATGATCATCGTTGTATCTTCCTCAGTTTCACTCTGACTCGGTAAGCATGACTCGTCGAATCGCAGCACCTCCAAGTGCTCCTCTGACGATGCCTTGGATCATACTGACGGGGCTCTCGCTGGGTAAGTCGGTCCGGTCGCTGAGCGCGGATCAGGGCACGGGCGCTGTCCCCATCGAGCTTCACCGTGATCAGCGCGGTCATCAGAACTGGAACGATCCGCTCACGAACCGCACGCACGATCAACTCTTCACCGAAGGGCACGCCTTCGGCGCGCATCGAGTGGAGGACGCCATCCACCAGTAGGCTGAATCAAGAAATTCAGCGAGGCTCTCATGTGCCGAGCAGATGTGGAGGATGCCGTCATGGCACCGAATGATTTCCCCTGGCGGGCTGCCAGCCCGGAGTGCTCATGAACACGTGCTCCAAACACGGCGGAACGGTTCCTGTCGGTCCTGGGGGAGACCCGCACGTCCTGAACGCGGATGCTGACGCTCGTAGCTCAGCCGCGCAGCGTCTCGAGCGGCCGAGCTCGCAGGGCTCGCACACTCGCCGAGAGTCCGCTGAGCATCGCCAAGAGCGCGGTCGCCAGCGTGGCGATCGGCAGGATGACCAGCGGCAGGTCGACGTCGAGCTCGAGCAGGTAGACGAGGAACGACCAGCTGAGCGCGAGCGCTCCGACCGCGCCGAGCAAGCCGGCGACGAGCCCGGTCAACGCGTACTCGAGCGCGAACAGGCTCGTCACGCCCGAGCGCGTCACGCCGAGCGTCTTGAGCAACGCCGCCTCGCGCGAGCGACGCAGGGCCGTCGTTCCGATCGCACCGGCCAAGATCACGAGACCCGTCACGATCGTGAAGCTGCCGAGCGCACGGATGCCAAAGGCGAGACGTTCGAGCACCTCGGCGACGCGTTCCAAGATCTCGCGCACGCGCAGCATCGTCACGTTGGGGAACAGGGTGATCAGTTCATTCTGCAGCGCGTACTCCTCGCTCGCCGTCTCGAGGCGCGCGGCGGCCATACGCAAGTGCGGCGCCGCCTCGAGCACGCCCGGCTCGACGACCAGGAAGAAGTTGATGCTGAAGCTCTGCCAGTCGACCTTGCGCAGGCTGGTCACGACGAACTCGAACGGCACGCCTTGGACCTCGACGGCAAGCACCGCGCCGAGTCCGACGCCGAGGTCTTCGGCGAAGTCCTGTTCCAAGCTGACCTCGTCGCGTTCGGGATCACTCCACAGCGTGCCGGCGACCAGCTCGTTGCTCTCATCGAGCTCGTCGAGCCAAGTCAGTCGTTGTTCGCGCGTCAGCACCCACGTCGCACGCCCGCCGCCTTCGCGTTCGGCCGCGATCTCGCGCACGTTGCGCCCGTCGATCTCGCGCAAGCGAGCCGTCACGACGGGGACCGTGTCGATCGCGGTCGCGCCGCGTTGTTCCAAGGCGGCGAGCGCCCCGTCCCACTGATCAGGCTGGATGTCGGTCAGGAAGATGCTCGGAGCGTCCGTGGGCAAGGCGGTGCGCAGCGCGTGGCTCAAGCGCGACTCGATCAGCCACATCGAGACGACGACCATCACGCCCAGACCGAGCGCAACGATCGCGCCGGTCGTTCCCGACCCAGGCCGGGAGAGCGCGGCGAGACCGTGTTCGAGGTACGGGCCGAAGCGACCGCGCGGGAGGCGTGCCGACAAGCTCGATGCCAAGCGCGCGCCGGCGAACAGCAGCACCGCGAGCAAGACGAGGCCGCCGGTGAAGGCGAGCGCCGGAATCCACGCGCCGCTCTGCGCGCGAGCGCTGACCAGAACACCGAGCAAGAGCATCGCGGGCGCTCCGAAGCGCACCGCGCGCGGAACCGGCAACGGCGCGGCTTCCGAGCGCAACACGGCGGCGGGCGGCACGCTCCACACGGCGGCGAGCGGCGGCAAGCTGAACAGCGTCGCGACGAAGAGCCCCAGCCCGACGCCGCGCGCGAAGGCGACCGGTTGCCACAGATCGATGCTGGTGCCGACGAAGAGCTCCGGCGCGTACGCGCGAACGACCCACGGCAAGAGCGCGCCGACCACGCCTCCGAGCAAGCATCCGGCCACGGCCAACATCGCGACGTGTCCGAGGTACATCCCCGCGATCTCGCGCGCGCGGAATCCAAGGCAACGCATCACGGCGACGCCTTGCGTGCGCCCGGCCAACCAGGCGCGCACGATCTGCGAGACGCCGATGCCGCCGAGCAACAGCGAGAGCAGCGCAACGAGCCCGAGGTAGTCTTCGACGCGACCCAGCGAACGCGTGATGTTCTGCTGAGCCTCGGTGTGAGCTCGCACGCGCACGAAGGGCGAGTTCTCGAGCGTCGCTTCGAGGTTGCGCTCGAGCGTGCGCAGCACATCGCGATCTTCAGCGCCTTCGACAGCGTAGAGCGAGATGTACCGAACGCGGTTCTTCTCACCTTGCAGCTGCGTGCGCTCGAATCCGGCTGTGCCCATGAACACGCGAGGCCCGAGCGTCATCGCGAACTCGAGTCGATCCGGTTCGCGGTCGACGAGCGCGGCGATCTTGAAGCTCGCTCCGCCGACCTCGAGCGAGTCGCCGACGGCCAAGCCGAGGCCCAGCGCGAGCTCGGGGCCGATGAAGATCGAGTCGGAGCCCAAGTCCTCGGCGCCGAGCGTCGGCGGATCGAGCTCCAGCTCGCCATACAGCGGATAAGTGCCGTCGACGACCTTCAGCTCGACGAGCCGCGCGGTGGCCGGACGCGCGGGATCGGCATTTGCCAAGACCATCGCGGCCATCTCGACGACGTCCGTGCGGCGGTGCGGAAGCTCGGCGAAGAACTCTTCGACGGCTTCAGGAAGCGGACGGCGCGCCGAGACGCGCAAGTCGCCGGCCAGCAAGTCGCGCGATTCGGCAGCCATGCCGCCGCGCATCGTCGAGACGAGCGATGAGACGCCGACGACGGCGGCGACACCGAGCGCGAGGCACAGCGTGAAGAAGAACAATCGTCCGCGCGAAGCTCGCGATTCGCGCAGCACGGCGGCGAACAACGCGCGCCAACGAACCGGCGTCGCTCCGCTCTTGGGTCCAGCGCTCATTCGGCCGAGCGCAGAGCCGTGGTGGCTGCATCCGCCGCGACCGAGCCCGAGTCGCTCTCGAGCTTGCCGCCAAACATGCGCAGCTGGCGATCCGCGCGCGACGCGACGGCTTGATCGTGCGTGACCAGCACCAGCGTCGTGCCGTGCCGCTCGCGCATCTCGAGCAACAACTGCAACACGCGCTCGCCCGTCTCGCTGTCGAGGTTCCCCGTCGGTTCGTCCGCCAACAACAAGGTCGGGCGCGAAGCGAACGCGCGCGCCACGGCGACGCGTTGCTGTTCGCCGCCGGAGAGCTGCGACGGATAGTGATGGCCGCGGTCGGCGAGACCGACTTCACGGAGCACTTCGTCCGCTCGCTCAGCCGCTCCCTCGAATCCGGTCAACTCAAGCGGCATCAGCACGTTCTCGCGCGCCGTCAGGTTTCCGAGCAGCTGGAACGACTGGAACACGAAGCCGATGCGCGAGCGCCGCAGCAGCGCCAATTCGTCTTCGTCGAGCCCTTCGATCGGCTGCCCTTCGATCAGGACGCTTCCGCTGGTCGGCCGGTCGAGGCCCGCGAGCAGTCCGAGCAAGGTCGACTTGCCGCTGCCGGACGGCCCGAGCACCGCAACCAGCTCGCCCGCCGCGATCGAGAGGTTGACGTCGTCGAGGATCGTGAGCTGTCGCGCACCGGAAGGCAGGGTCTTGGTGAGCGCGCGGCACTCGAGCTGGATGGGATCGGTCACGGAGGGTCGATTCGAGTCGAGTGCTGGGAGGAGTTCTCCGGCGCGATCGCCGGGAGACACATAGTACTGGCGGTCTACTACGCGCAAGCTCGACTGTTGGAGGCGAGCGAAGTGAATCCCTCCCACTCCGGGCGCGGCCGTCTTACATTGCCGGGCCATGAACCGCACCGCCAGCCTCGCACGGACCGCCTTGCTCTGCAGCACGCTCGTTCTGCTCTTCGCCGCCTGCAGCGGAGGCGACGCGACCTCGTCGAACGCCGGGCCCAACATGCTCGACGCCCCCGCCGCCGACACCACGGCGCCCGGCGCAGCACCGCTGATCCCCGCCGACGCTCCGACCGTCGTCTTTCTCGGCGACAGCATCGGCGCCGGCTTGCACCTCGCGGAACACCAGGCATTCCCTGCGGTGCTGCAAGCACGGCTGGCTGCCGACGGCCTGCCCTTCCGCTTGGTCAACGCGTCCGAGAGCGGTCGCACGACGTCCGGCGGCGTCACCGCGCTCGACTGGGTCATGCGCACGGAACCCGATCTGGTCGTGATCGAGCTGGGCGGGAACGACGGCTTGCGCGGCATCGAGCTCGCGACGGTCGAGAAGAACTTACGACGCATGATCGAGATCGCGCGTGAAGGCGGGGCCGACGTGCTGCTGCTCGGCGTGCGCTTGCCGCTCAACTACGGCGACTACGGCGCGGACTTCGACGCGATCTACCCGCGCGTCGCCGAGGGGCTCGAGGTGGCTTTCGAGCCGTCCTTCATGCGCGACGTCGGCGGCGTTCCGACGATGAATCTCGCCGACGGCCTGCATCCGACCGCCGCGGGTCACGAGCGCTTGGCGGACAACGTGCGCCTGAGCCTGCGCGACGCGCTTCGAGCCGCGATCGCCGACTGACCGCCGCAGCACGACGTTTTGCGCCGCGAGGCGGGTCCTGACACGAGAAAGCGGTGGACCTCTCCGCCCGTGCGCCCCACTCTCTCCCCATGGCTGAACCCGACCCGCGCGCCGCGTTGCGAATCACCCTCGCCACCTTCGACGATCGCCGGAAGAAGATCGTGGGCGGCATCCTCGCGGTGATGATCGAGAACCCCGACGCGGTGCAGAACCGCGAGTGGATCTCCGAACAACTCGCGCAGGTCACGCTGCTCACCGCCGACTTCGAGCACCTCGATGACGTCACGCAAGGCGTCGCCGAAGTCCAAGCCTACGTCCAATCGAACGCCGACTCGATCCTCGGGGCATGCTTCCAGCTGTTCCAGTTCACAGCCGAAGACTTGGCGCCGCGCGTATCCGAAGGCATCACGCGTCAAGACGCGCTGGTGCACGCGCTCGGCTACTTCGATCCGACGCCGTAGCAGCCCGTTGAAGACGTGCTCCAAACACAGCAGATCGGTTCCTGTCGGTACTTCGAGGGTGCCGGCGATGATGGCAACCCTCGACGGGTCGTCGAAGTCGCCGGCTTCCTCAACGTGCCGTCAGGGGCCGAGAGGCCGGCGATGCCGGCCGGCGGCGCAGTCTGGGGTGCGTGTTCATGAATCATCCGTCTGTGAGCAGGTCCCCCTCAGCAAGCCTGGGCTCAGCAGTTTCTTGGGCGTGTGGGACCTTCGTCCCCATCGCAGATAGGTGGGACCCCCGGGTCCGCATGCGTCTGTCCGCCGTCTGATCGGGAGCTTCGTTGTCCCGGCTGCACGATGAGGGCCGCCCGATCGGGGCTGCTATTGGGCTATCGCGCTCGAGGCGCGCGTCATTCGTCGCAGTCACCCGGGCCGGGCGGTCTTGGGGGCCTACCTGTTCTGCTTGATCGTGTCAGTTCGCGACACGGGTCGCGAGACGTTGTTCGCGCAGTGGCTCGTACACCTCGCCAGTCATCCACAGCCTGTGCAAGAGCACCGCCAGTTTGCGGGCCACCGCGATGCGCGCCTTGGCCCTTGCGCCCTGGCTGCCGGACGCACGAATGCGTTCACCGTACCGGCGTAGGTCGCAGTCGGGCCCGAAAGGTCCGAGGATGTACGTGGCTGCCGAGACCAGCAAGCGCCTGACTTCTGGATCGCCTTGCGTGGAGATGCGCGGCTGTGGCGACCTGTCGCCGGACTGCTTCGACTTGGGCGCAAGACCGAAGTACGCACCCACAGATCGCGACTCAGCGAAGTCGGTTGGTTCATCGACCGCGCAGACGAATGCGAGGGACAAGACAGGTCCGACGCCGACGACCTGGCGCATGATCGCTGCTTCGGGAAACACGTCTTCACCGAGCCGTGCAGTCTCCTTATCGACGGCGACAATCTGTTCCTGCAGTGCCGCGGGCTGCGCAAGCGCAGGGCCGAGGATCTGCTTGTACCCCTCAGGTTGGTGCTTTGCGCACATCCTCGTGAAGCTCGGCGTCGAGCACTTGGGCAGCGCGTGTCCCGAGCTTCGCGCACAGCCGCGTACGAGATGGATCAGGCTCGTTCGGATCTCGATCAGCTGCGTTCGCACGCGTTGACGCATGCGCCCGCAATGCGACTTGTCCAAACGAAGCCCGACCGGGCTCAGCAGCCTGGGCCGCACTTGCCCAAGGTCCGCCAACTTGTAGGCGTCGTTCCGATCCGACTTCGTGTAGCTGCGAGTGATGTGCCGCAGCTTGCGCGGGTTCCCGATGATCACCTCGTGCCCCGCCGCTAGCGCAAGTTGCGCGGTCCAGCGGGACGAGCCGCTCGCCTCCAGCACGACGCGACTGCTCGCCTGCTCGGCGAAGAACTTCGTCATGGCCGGCCGCGCCATCGCCACCGTGCCCTCTTCCGTCACCTCGCCGGCCCCGTCGAGCACGCAATACGCGCTCGATCACGAACCGAGGTCAACACCGCTGGTGCGGGGATGGGCAATCGCTGTGGTCTGGGTCATGGTCAGTCTCCTTCATGGGTTTAGTAACTACGCCCATTGCAGAAACTCGCGGTGACTGCGGCCGGGAGACTGACCTGCTCTCCTCATCCGGCTAGGGACTTGCCGGCTACTGCGCGAATCGCGAGGCGCTCAGGAAGTCGATCGGCAACGCGCTCGCTCCATCGAGTGCCAGCGCGACGAGTGCTTCGCCCAGAGCCGGGGTCAGCTTGAAGCCGTGCCCCGAGAGTCCCGCGGCGCACCACACGCGGTTCGTTCGCGGAACTCGATCGACGACGAAGTGCTCGTCGCGAGTCACGGTGTAAATGCAGCTCTGCGCTTCGGCGAGTTCGTCGCCGAGCGTCGGCAGCCACTCACGGACGACGCGCATCAGGTCGTTGCGATCGAAGTCATCGATCGGCCGCCGTGGTTTATCGGGGTCGACGCGCTCTCGGTTTCCGTGCAACGCGACCTTCGGCAAGCCGCCGTTCGCGTCGAGCGGATCTGCAGGGATGCCATAGAGCGGCACACCGTCCGCGCGCACGATCAACCACGTTGGAAATCGACTCGGTTGCACGGCTGCCGCATCGCGCGGAGTCACCCAGCCTTGCACTTGGCGCGTGACGCGCAGCTCGCCGGCGAGTTGCGGCAAGAGCTGCGCCGTCCACGCACCGGCGCACACGAGCAGTCGTCCTGCATGCACGAGTTCGTTGTCGAGACCCAAGACGACGCAGTCGTCCGCCTCGCGGAGCCAGCGCACTCGCGTTTCGGAGCGCACTTCGGCGCCGAGTTGTTCCGCATGGGCGACCGCAGCCCGCACGGATGCCTCGGGTCTGACGAAGCCGCCGCTGGGCTCGAACAGGCCGTGCCAGCCTTCCGGAACCGCGAACAAGAGGTAGCGCTCGCGGAGTGCGTCGCGCCCGAGCGGCTCGACTTCGATTCCGTGACGGCGCGCCGCCGCTTCCGAATCCCCGAGCACCGCGCAGTCGTCTCGACCGATCAACAAGGTGCCGCAGTTGTCGACGAGCGCCGACCCCGTGTCGCGTTCCAGCGCGCGAAACTCGCTCGAAGCGTGCAACAGCAGCGGAACGTAGTCCGCGTGCTCGAAGTAAGCGTGGCGGTACACCCGCGAGCGCCCATGGCTCGACCCTTGATCGTGGCCGGGCTCGAACTGCTCGAGACCGAGCACCTTCACGCCGCGCTTCGCCAGCGCGCGCAAGGCGAACGATCCAACTCCTCCGAGTCCGAGTACGACGGCGTCCCACATGGACGCTCACGTTACCGTCTCTACTCGAAGATCGTCAGGGCACAGAGGAACGCGTTCATCGCGAACAAGAGCAGCGCCGGCAGCATCGCGATCATCGAGTCGCCCACGCGAATTCTCACCCCCACGCCGAGCAGCATCAACAACGCCAAACCACCCGCTGCGACGACCGTAACAACCGACACGAAGTAGCCGGCGATGAGACCCAGCGCTCCGATCAGCTCGAGCGCCCCCGTCAGCGTTCGCAGCCGCGCGAGACCGAAGCGCTCGAATTCCTGAGCCATGCGCTGCGTCCACAGACACAGCGCGCCGTAGGACAGGAAGGAAATGACCGAAAGGGCTCGGCAGGCTTCGAAGAGAGTCTCCATGAGAGCTCGGCCCGCTCGCTGCGGATCGGCAGTTCCTCTTCGCCTCCCCCGCTCTCAGGATGACTCCATGCCCGATTTCTCGCCGACTACGGCGCTCCAGCTGCTCCTAGCCCTCGGCTTGCTGAACGTCTGGCTCCTCCGACCCAAGTCCGCCACTCGCTACCGGGGTGGCGATTCGTGTTCGTTGAGTCAGGAGTTCGAGGCCTACGGCTTGTCGCGCTGGTTCTTCTTGATGGTCGGGACGCTCAAGCTCGGCTCCGCGCTCGCGCTGATTGCCGGACTGTGGTGGCCCGCGCTGGTCCTTCCCGCCGCCGTCCTGGTTGTCGCTCTGATGTGCGGCGCCTCGGCGATGCACATCAAGATCGGTGATGCCGCGATCAAGTCGCTGCCGGCGCTGCTGATGTTGGCGATGAGCGCAGCGCTCTGTGCGATCCAACTCAACTGAGGCTCGCCATGAACTCCGATCCGGACACACGCTCGACGATCCTGGTGACAGGAGCCTCCGGCTACATCGGCGGCCGACTCGTGCCGCGCCTCTTGGAAGCGGGCTACCGAGTGCGCTGCCTCGCGCGCGCGCCGCGCAAGCTGGCCGATCGGCCGTGGTCGGATCACGCGCATGTCGAGATCGTCCAAGGCGACGCGGAAGTCGCCGACGATGTGCGCTCGGCGTTGTGCGGCTGCAAGGCCGCCTACTACTTGATCCACTCGATGATGGTCGCAGGCTCCGAGTACTCGGAACGCGACCGTCTGCTCGCGGCGACCTTCGCCGAAGCTTGCGCCGAGCTCGGCGTCGAACGCATCATCTACCTCGGCGGTCTCGGCGAGACGGGCGACGGACTCAGCAAGCACCTCAGCTCGAGACGCGAGGTCGAGCGGATCCTCGCCTCGACCAACGTCCCCGTCACGGTCTTGCGCGCCGCGATGATCATCGGCTCGGGCTCCGCGTCCTTCGAGATCCTGCGCTACCTCGTCGAACGCCTGCCCGTGATGATCACGCCGAGCTGGGTGCAGACGCGTTGCCAGCCGATCGCGATCCGCAACGTCCTGCACTACCTCGTCGCGTGTCTCGAGCATCCCGAGACGACGGGGAAGACGCTCGACATCGGTGGGCCCGAGATCCTGACCTACCGCGAGTTGATCTCGATGATGGCGGAAGCGCGCGGGTTGCCGCGACGTCGCATCGTGTCAGTCCCGGTCCTGACTCCGCGCCTCAGCTCGCTGTGGATTCACCTAGTGACGCCCATCAGCCGCTACGTCGCGCGGCCGCTGGCGGAAGGCCTGAAGAACGAAGTAGTCTGCCGCAACGACGACGCGCAGCGCTTGATGCCTCAAGAACTGCTGACCGTGCGCCGCGCGATCGACCTGGGACTCGAGAACCTACGGCTCAGCCACGTCGAGACCAAGTGGACCGGTGCGGGACCGATGGCAGGCGATCCTGACTGGGCCGGTGGATCGGTCTTCCGCGACAGCTGGCGCGTCGAAGTGGCCACGACACCCGATCACGTGTTCCGCGCCGTGTGCCGGATCGGCGGCGGCAATGGTTGGTACGCGGGTGACGCGCTGTGGAAGATCCGCGGCTGGATGGACAAGCTCATCGGCGGCCCGGGACTGCGTCGCGGTCGCCGCGACCCCGAACACGTCACCTATGGCGACGCGCTCGACTTCTGGCGCGTCACGGATGTCGAAGAACCGAAGCGCCTCGCGCTGCGCGCCGAGATGAAGCTGCCCGGAGACGCGCAGCTCCTCTTCGAGATCGAAGTGCTCGAGGGAGGTCGCACGCAGCTGACGCAAGTCGCGCGCTTCATTCCGCGCGGACTCACCGGGCTCGCCTACTGGTACGCCGTGCTCCCGTTCCACGGCTTCGTGTTCCGCGGGATGCTCGACGGCATCCGACGCTCGGCAGAGACCGCTGCCGGAGCGACCGAGACGTCGCGCGGGCGCGTGCAGCGCATCTCTGCGTCGCAGGCCTGATCAGTCGAGCAGCTCGAAGACGCCTTCGTTCAGCTCGACGCCGAACTCTGCTTCGTCGTAAGTAACGCGGATCGCGCCAATCAGCTCGTTCGGGAAGGCGATCACCGTGTTGGCGGGCCACTGCATGCCGTCCACGTCGCGGAACTCGGGGTAGCGCTGCCGCTTGCCGACGCGGCCCATTCCCGGAATCAGTGCGAAGCCGTCCAAGCCGATCACGAGGTTGCGCTCGGATTCGACGTACACCGTCAGAGCGGGCGCCGAGGTGTCGCCCATGCGCACCATCCAGACGTGCCGCCCGTCCATCTCGTACTCCTGGATCACGCGCCGCACGGGGTAGTGCGTGCGCCAGTCGCCGAAGACGGCGAGCGGAGACTCGTCGAGTATCCATGTCGCTTGATCTCCATGGCGCTCGCCGAGCGGTTCGGCGCTCGAGTCGGTCCAGACGCGATCGCCGTTCAACGCAGCGCGTTCGCGCTCCTCGCCGACGGCCGAGTCGTAGCGCACGCGGTCCGGCCACGCGACGATCGTCGAGACTTCGCCCGAGATGTTGAGCTTCTCGATGCGCAGCTGACCGGTCCGTCGCATCGGGCCGACTTCATCCAGCCGCGCGAGGTTGTGCGCCGCGGCCACTCGTTCGGCGAGCTCGTCGACCTCGGGCAGATGCGCGAGCGGTTCGAAGCGAAACTCCTGGTGCTCACCGATCATGTAGCCGGTGACGACGCCTGCCGCATCGCGCTGGAACTCCAGCACGACGCTCGGATTCGGCCGCATCCTCCAGCGGTCCTCGCCCAGATAACCGAGCGGAACGATGCCTTTGCCTAGCACCTCGAGTGCGAGGTCGTCGCCGTCGCGCACGATCGTGCGGTAGCGGTCGCCCTCGCCTTCCCAGTAGTAGCCGAGGTATTCCTCGAAGGGCGGTGCGTCTTGATTCGCGTCGTATTCCTCGCCGAGGAACAGCTCGGCGAGCGCGGCTTCGACGCGCAATCCGGTCGAGTTGAAGCGCGACTGCGTGAAGTACATCACGATCGCATCGTGTTCGGGAAAGACCCACGCGTGCGTTCCGTCGGATCCGGTGTGGCCGAAGGCGATCAGCTCGCGCTCGCCCTCTTCGCCGTCCTCGGCGGGCGCCGTCCAGAGCTGCATCAAGCGCCCGTACTCGGCCTGCACGCCGGGGAAGCCCGTCGGCGCTTGCATCGAGTGCGGACCCGGTTCCAGCGCTCGACGAACAGCGCGCGCGCGCATCAAGCGCTCCTTGCCTAGGCGCCCGCGCTTCAAGTAAAGCTGCATGAACTTCGCGTAGTCCTCGGTCGTCGAGTAAAGCCCCTGCGAGCCGAGGAAGATCGGAAAGATCGGATCGTCGTCCGGCTTCCAGTAACGCAACCACGCCTGCGCGGCACCTTGGTAGTTGCTGCTGGATCGAGCTCGTAGCGGATTGTCGCGCTCCATCACAGTCGCGCTGTCCGTCATCCCCAGCGGATCGAGAATGCGCGTCTGCACGTATTCCGCGGCCGACACTCCCGAGACGGCTTCGATCAACGCGGTCAGCGTGTCCGTTCCCTGATCGCTGTAGTTGAAGCCGGTGCCGGGTTCGAACTCGAGCTCGCAACCCGCGCCCAGCGCGGCGACCGCTCGAATGCTCTCGATCTCGCTCAACGGCGAGCTGAGCAAGAACGACATCGGCATGCCGCCGGTGTGCGTGAGCAGCTGCTCGACGGTGATCGCGTCGGTGCTCGCGCCGCTGAACTCCGGCAAGTGCTGCGCGACGCGGTCGTCGAGCTCGATCACGTCGTCCTCGATCAGCATCGCGATCGCCGTGCCGATCAGCGGCTTGGTCATCGAGCGCACACAGTACACGCTGCCCGGCTCGAGCGGCGTTTCCGTCTCGCGATCGCGCCAACCGTGCGCGGACTGCAAGACAGTCTTGCCGTCCTTGATCACGAGCAGCTCGCCGCCGATGACTTCGTCCTTGGCGACGAGATCAGCGACGAGAGCGTCGAGCTTCGCGAGTGCCTGGGGAGAGAGGCCTTGAGCCAGCGCGGTGGAAGCGGGAAAGGCCGCCTCGGGCGCGAAGGTGTCGGTGGCTTGTCGCGGCGCGATCAGCGCGAGCGACCCAGCCAGCATCAGTTGAATGGTGTGGATCAGCATGTTCTCGTATTCTCTCTTCGTGTTCGTGTTCGCATCGGCGGACTAAGCGCGCAGCGCCTGCAAGCTCGCGCGCACGATCGAGCGCTGCATCGCCCGCATGTCGGCGACGCGCCCCATCAGCGCCATGCCCTGCGTGATCGCGACCAGCTGCCGAGCGGCATCCTTCGCCTTCACATCGTCCCGCACAGCGCCGTCCGCTTGCGCTTGCAACAACGCGCGCTCGAAGGCGGTCTCCAAGCGGCGCAAGTATCTGCGCAGCAGAGCAGCCAGCTCTTCGTCGTCGGAATTGATCTGCGCCATCGCGACGCCCAACAGACAGCCGAGGCTGTCGTTCGAGCCGTGGTGCTGTTGCAGCTTGCCGAGCACGCGCTCGAGGTTGTCCAGCGCAGCATTGCGCTCGTCCGCCAAGCCGCGGCAGATGCGCCCGATCACGGCGTCGGTGTACTGCTCGATCGAGCGCAGGTAGAGCTCGCGCTTGCTGCCGAAGGTGTCGTAGAGGCTCTTTCGACCGATGCCGAGTTCCGCTTCCAACTCGCGGATTCCGGTGCCGGCGTAGCCGCGACGCCAGAACAGGTCCCGCGCTCGTTCGAGCGCGAGGTCCGGGTCGAAGCTCTTTGCGGGGCCGGGTGCCATTCCGGAACATTAGCGAAGCTACAACGGTCGGTCAAGGATGCATCCGCTACGCTTCTCGGCTGCCATGCAAGCCATCACCAACGACACCTACGGTTCGGCCGACGTGCTTTGGCTGAGCGAACTCGATCCCCCGCTTCCCGCCGATAACGAAGTGGTCGTGCGCGTCAGCGCGTCTTCGATCGCCTCGGGTGATCTGCACCTGCTCAGCGGCAAGATGCTCGCCATCCGGCTCTACTGGGGCCTCTTCAAGCCGCGGCGCAAGGTCCTCGGCTGGGACGTCGCCGGGATGATCGAGTCCGTCGGCGCGAAGGTCTCTGACTGGAGGGTCGGCGACGAGGTCTTCGGCGAAACCGCGATCGGCGGCGGCTGGGCGGAACTGGCTCGCGTTCCGGCCTCCAATCTAGCGGCGAAGCCTCGATCATTGTCGCTCGAGGACGCCGCCGCGGTCCCGGTCGGCGCGATCACCGCGCTGCAAGCCCTTCGCGACCGAGGCCAGACGCGTGCAGGCAGTCGCGTGTTGATCCACGGCGCATCCGGCGGCATCGGGATCTTCGCGATGGTGCTGATGCATCCGGATGGTCACGTCTATCACCGCTACGGCGGACGCGACGTGCGCGCTGCGGATGTCTGGTTGTCGCAAGCGTCCTTCGCGAGCTTGCTCGAGACGACGCTCGAAGAACATGACATCTACGACGAAGCCCCCGCTCCTCCGACTGCCGCCGAAGCGCTGCGCCTCGAAGAGGTACCGGCCTTCGCAGAGAAGGACCGGGGCAAATGCATCCACTGCCACAGCGTGCTCGAGTCACTGTACCGTCAACGCGCGGCCGATGGCGAGCTGCGCGACGAGGACCTGTGGGTCTTCCCGACGCCCGGCAGCGAGCTCGTCGTCTAATTGCGACGCGGCAAGTCGAACCCCACGCTGACGCTCGAGCTCGAGCCCGGTTGGCGCACGGGATCGCCGCTCTCCTTCCCCTGGCGCCCGCTGAAGTGGGCGCTCGATCCCGTGCCCGGATTCGGCGGCGCGGTGCTCTCGGACGAGGAGCGCAAGGCTGGGGGTCTCGAGGAGGAACTCTTCGCCTTCCGCATCGACTACTTCGTCACTTGGGGGCCGCGTCAGCACGCAGGCCGCGCGGCCGCCGCAGCCGGATTGCGCGAAGGCGATCTCGTCTAGCGCGTCGGGGACGAGCACGCCTTCGAGACGATCGACCACTTCCACGCGTGGTAGCGGCTGACGCGCAAGGACGGCGAAGTGGTAACGATTCAGTTCATGCGCGAAGGTTAGCGACGCGAAGTGCAGCTGACCGCCGGCGCGGGCAAGTGATTCACGCGTTCTCACGAGGCGCGGGGCTCAGCTACGGAGGTACGGAGTCGGGGCACTTCTTCCACGGTCCGGGCGGAGTACACGACCAAAATCGTGGAAGTAGTGCCCTGACTCCGTACCTCCGCTGCAGCCGGCGAATAGACGAGAGACTCCCTCTCGGCCTTCTTGCGAGAGCCCGCTAAACTCCCACGCACGCCTCGCCAGGAAGCACTGACCCAGCCCATCGGAGGACAGCATGACACCGCACGAATACCAGTGGCCCCGCAAGACACGTGAACTGCACAATCACCACGTCGACTCGACGATCTGGAACGACTTCCGCTTTCGTCCTGACGACATCGTGATCGCGACCTACGCGAAGTCGGGAACGACGTGGATGCAGCAGATCATCGCGCAGCTGCTGTTCGACGCGGCGCCGGACCTCGAAGTCGCCGAGATGTCGCCGTGGCTCGATCTGCGCGTGCCGCCGAAAGACGTCAAACTTCCGGCCGTCGAAGCACAAGAGCATCGACGCTTCCTCAAGACGCACCTGCCTCTCGACGCGCTCGTCTACTCGTCGCAGGCGAAGTACCTGTACATCGCGCGTGATGGTCGCGACGTCGTGTGGAGCTTCTACAACCACCACGCGAACGCGAACGATCTGTGGTACGAGTTGATCAACGACACGCCGGGTCGCGTCGGCCCCGCGATCGAGAAGCCGCAAGCGAACATTCGCGAGTACTTCCTCGCGTGGCTCGACGGCGACGGCTTTCCGCTCTGGTCGTTCTGGGAGAACGTGCGCAGCTGGTGGGACGCGCGGCACCTGCCGAACCTCGAGCTGGTTCACTTCGCGGATCTCAAGGCCGACATGCGCAGTCAAACTCAACGCATCGCCGACTTCCTCGAGATCGAGATCCCCGCAGCGAACTGGGACAAGATCCTGCTGCACTGCAGCTTCGACTACATGAAGCGGAACGCGCAGGCGAGCGCGCCGCTGGGCGGCATCTGCTGGGACGGCGGCGCGGAGGTCTTCGTGAACAAGGGCACCAACGGCCGCTGGCGAGACGTACTGACGGCCGAGGACAACGCGCGCTACGAAGAGCGCGCGGTGCTCGAGCTCGGCGAAGACTGCGCGCGCTGGCTGGCGACCGGCGCTCTCTAGCAGCCCGCTTGCACCACCACCTCAACCGTGCACGCAAGACCATGAATCTCATCACCAACCGAACGCCTGGAATCGCGGCTCTGATCACCGCTCTGCTCTGCGCCTGCACATCTACCGAGCATCTCGCAACGGAACAAGAACCAACGATGCAGATCCAATTCCTCGAGATCGTGACTCCCGAAGTTGATGCGACGTGCAACTCGCTCGCGAAGCTTCACAGCGTCACCTTCAGCGATGCCGTCGCCGAGTTCGGCAACGCGCGCACGGCGCAGCTCTCCTGCGGCGGCTTGCTCAGTGTGCGCGCGCCGATGCACGCGGACGAGACGCCGGTGGTTCGTCCGTACATGCTGGTCGACGACATCGAAGCGGCGACGAAGGCCGCGGAAGCAGCCGGCGGTGAGATCGCGCTGCCGCCCACCGAGATCCCCGGGCGCGGCACCTTCTCGATCTACTTCCAGGGCGGCATCCAGCACGGCCTCTGGCAGGTCTGATACCGAGCCGCACAAACTGTTGTGCGGCTCGGTATCGCACTTCGAGCTGCGCGATCAGCGCCGACAACGCGGGTTGCGAGACATGACCTGCTTCAGCGGCTTTGCTGAAGCTGAGGTGTTCCGCAACCGCGACGAAGTACGTGAGCTGGCGGAGAGTCGGGCGTTCCATGGTCGATCGGTGGCGACCGTCGCCGCGCGAGTTCAGCTGCGGCTCGTGACTTCGAGCAAGTGGTAGCCGAACTGCGTCTTCACGGGGCCGTGCACTTCACCGACGGCTTCGTTGAAGACGACCGTGTCGAATTCCTTCACCATCTGGCCGGGGCCGAAGCTACCCAGGTCGCCGCCGCTGCGGCCCGACGGGCACTTCGAGTGCTTCTTCGCGAGCGCGGCGAAGTCTTCGCCTCCGTCGATCTTGGCCTTCAGGTCGAGGCACTCTTGTTCGGTCGGGACGAGAATGTGGCGGGCGGATGCGGTGGGCATTGGAGAGTCCTTGGGTAGTAGTGAACGCGCAAAGTGTAGCGTCCCGCGTACTCGACCGCGACGGAGGCGCAAGCCTCGCGTCAACTCAGCGCCGTCTGCACCACTGCGCGCAATGCATCGACGGTGAACGGCTTCTGCAGGAAGCCGGGTGGCCCATCGCCGGTAAAGCACTGGATCGCTTCCTGCGCGTTGTAGCCGCTCATCAGCACGATGCGGACGTCGGGGCGCAGGCGTCGCAGCTCCGCGAAAGTCTGTTCCCCGTCGAGGTGCGGCATGGTCAGGTCGAGCAGCACGAGCGAGAAGCGCGTCGGCTCCGCCTGGAAAGCCTCCACCGCCTCATTCCCGTCTTCGACGAGCACCGGCTCCAGACCGAGCTTGCGCAACATCCGCGCGAGGATCTTGCGCATCGCGTGTTCGTCATCTGCGACGAGCACCGTTCCATTGCCGCGCCAGGCGTCGAGGGTGTCCGAAACGACGACGGCCGTTTCGCGCGCCTTGCCCGATGCGGGGAACAGCAACCGAAAGGTCGTCCCCTGGCCGGATTCCGAGTGCACTTCCAAGGTGCCCTTGTGGCCTCGGGCGATGCCGAGCACCGCAGCAAGTCCGAGCCCGCGCCCGGCGAACTTGGTCGTGAAGAACGGGTCGAAGATCTTCGCCTTCGTCTCCGCGCTCATGCCGCTGCCGCTGTCGGAGACTTCGAGATAGACGTAGTCCCCTTCGGCCAAGTCAGAATCCATCAACGCCTTCGCGAGGTACGCGCGGTCGACTCGGACGACGCCGGTCGTCAGCGTGATCACCCCGCTCTCGTCACCGATCGCCTCCGACGCGTTGATCACGAGGTTCATGATCACTTGCCGAATCTGTGTCGCATCGACTTCGACTTGCGGCAGCCCCGGCTCCATGTGGAAGCGCAACATCGCTTTCTTGCTGATCGAGATGCGCAGCATCTGCGCCGTCTCTTCGACCAGCTGACCGAGGTCGAGCGTCTCGACGACGAAGCGCCCCTTGCCCGAGTACGCCAGCATCTGATTGCAGAGCTCCGCAGCGCGAACCGACGCCTCAGTGATCTGCGCGATGTGTTCTTGTATCGGCGAGTCCGCAGGCAAGTCCATCGCCGCGAGACTGGCGTTGCCGAGCACGCTGGCCAGCAAGTTGTTGAAGTCGTGCGCGATGCCGCCGGCGAGCACACCTAGGCTCTCGAGCTTCTGCGTCTCGCGCACCTTGCGATCGAGCTGTTCCCGCTCCGCCTTCTCGTTCCGCGCCGCCGTGATGTCTTGGATGAAGCCGTCGACGAACAACACCGTACCGTCATCGCCGTAAACACCCGAGGCGCTCTCGTGAATCCAACGCTCCCGACCGTGTCGATCGATGAGGCGATACTCACCCCGATACGACTTGTGCGCGTCGATCATGGTCCTGCAGCGCGTCAGGTGTTCCGCGCGATCTTCCGCGTGCATCAGTTGTGAGTACCGAATGACGCGGTTCTCCTCGAGCTCTTCACGCCGGTAGCCGGTGATCGCTTCGCAGCCTTCGCTGACGTAGGTCATCGTCCACATGCCGTCCTTCCGACAGCGGTATGCCATGCCCGGGAGGTTCGCGACCAGCGTCTCGAGTCGGGCTTGGCTCTCGCGCAACGAACGCATCAAGTCGTGACGCTCCAGGGCGAGACCGGCGAAGTGCGCTCCGCGCTCGATCGCCGCGAGTTCCTCGGCATTCGGCGCGCAGGCCGTTCGAGAGTAGACCGCCAGCGTGCCGAGCACGTTGCCTTGCGACGACTTCACCGGCAGCGACCAACACGCGCGCAACTCGTGCTTCCGCGCCAGCTCCGCATAGTCGTCCCACAGCGGGTCCGTCGTGATGTCCTCGACCAAGACCGCCTTGCCCGTGAACGCTGCCGTTCCGCAGGATCCGGCCTTGGGCCCGATCGCCGCGCCGTCGACTGCGGCACAGAACTCCTTCGGCAAGCTCGGTGCCGCGCCGTGGTGCAGCCTTTCTCCGTCTTCATCCAACAGAAGCACGGAGCAGTACATCCCCGGGAAGATCTCCTCGTAGCTGCGCGCGAGTCGATCGAGCACCGCGGCGAGCGGCGCACCCGCGGCGAGCAGTTCCAAGACCGCGCGTTCACCTTCGGTGCGCGCTTGCGTTCGACGTCGTTCGGTCACGTTGGTGATCGAACCCAGATAGCCGGAGACGTTCCCGTCGTGATCCCGCTGAAGAGTGGCGAGCACGTGGACCCAGGACACCTTCCCGTCAGAGCTCCTGAGGCGGTAATCGCTCTCGTACTCGACGCCGGCTTCCGCAGCGTGAGTCCACTCCTCGAACACGCGCTTCCGGTCGTCTTCGTGCAACGCAGCCACCCAACCACTGCCTTGCGCTTCCGACTCGGAGAGGCCCGTCATCTCGCACCAGCGGTCGTTGACGTACAGACAACTGCCCTTCGCATCCGTGCGGAAGATTCCGACCGGAACAGACCGCGCCAGCATGCGGTGTTGCGCCTCGCTCTCGCGCAGCGCCAGCTGAGCTGCCTTCTGCTTGGTGATGTCGCGCTGAATGCCGAGGAAGCCGACCTGCTTCCCGCGTTTGTCGCGCGCCGGCGAGATCACGAGCGCGTTCCAGAAGGTTGTTCCGTCCTGGCGGTAGTTGAGAATCTCGCCTTCGAAGTCATCGCCGGCCTGCAACGCTGCACGCAATCGTTCCGCTGTCGCGAGGTCCGTGCCCGGCCCTTGAAGCATCGCGTAGCTCTCGCCCAGCACCTCCGTCGCGCTGTACCCCGTCAGGCGCGTGAACCCCTCGTTCACGTAGGTGATGCGCCGATCCGTCCCGGCGAGCGTCACGCCGAGCGACACATCGCTCAGCGCTTGTTCGAGCACGCGCTGGATGCCGGCAGTCCGCACGCTCGTCGAGTGCAGCGCCGAAGTCACCCAACCGATCACCGCCGAAGTGGTCATGAAGATCCACAGGAAGGCTGCACTCTCGGACGGCTGTGGACTGGAGAACGGGCCGTGGTCGGTCGCGGTTCCGTACGCCGCGCAGACCGAGATCACGATGATGGCAAGCGACGTGCCGACTGGTCCGTAGCGCAACGCGCCCCACGTGACCATCGTCAACGGCACGAAGGCGAGTGCCCAAGGATGACCGCCCGATCCCTGGTTCAAGATGAACACGCCCCAAGCGATCATCGCCGTGAGAGCGAGCCACACCGCGAACTCCCCGCGGCGAATTTGCATCGCACGAAACTCCGGAACAAACAACGCGAAGACCAGCGGCGCCGCGATGATGACGCCCATCGAGTCGCCGGCCCACCAGGTCAACCACGCCGCGAGCCGACCTTCCGGCATCGCACCCTCCAGCACGAATGCCCCGACGCCCACGCTGGCCGTGACCGACATGCCGACCATCGCCGCCAGCGTCAGCAGCAAGATGTCGCGCTGACGATCGAGCGCCGGCTGGAACTTGAAACGGCGCAGCAACCACGTCGTCACCAGAGGACCGAGCGTGTTGCCCGCCGCCACCGCGAGCCCCACCGGCCAGCTCGCGCCCATCGCCAAGACCACGGCCAACGCGCCGATGGCCGCTCCCGGCCAGAGGCCGTAGCCGTAGCGCAAGAAGACCGCGACCGTGATCCCGGTCGGCAACCAGATCAACGTGATGTTCGGGCTGAGCGCCGGAAGCATCAGCCCGAGCCGGCCCGTCACGAAGTACGCCAGCGCGAGCGCTGCGGACAGCGCGAGCTTGGTGCGTGTCGTGGTCGGGGTGGTCATGGAAGTGAGCGGGCTGTCGGCGGATGCACGCCGCGTACACCTTACCCCACGGCAACACAACGCGGGTTGTGCGGTACGGAGCCGGGACCGGCCCCCCCCAACCGCTCGCGGGGGCCACGGCGCGCTGCCGTGACCCCCGCGAATCTTGGGGCATGACCCCGACTCGGTACCTCGCGGCTCAACGCCGCGCGGCCTCGCTCAGCGACGATCCAGATCGAAGCGATCCAGCTCCATCACCTTCGCCCACGCCGCCGCGAAGTCGTCCACGAACTTCTGTTCGCCGTCGCTGCTGGCGTAGACCTCGGCGAGGGCGCGCAGCTGCGACTGCGAACCGAAGATCAAGTCGACGGGCGTGGCGGTCCACTTGACCTTGCCGGTCGCGCGGTCCGTTCCCGCGTAGGTGCCGTCCGCGGACTTCGTCCAGACCGTGCCCATGTCGAGCAGGTTGACGAAGAAGTCGTTGGTCAGCGAACCCGGCTTGTCAGTGAACACGCCGTGTTGCGAGCTGCCGGCGTTGGCGTTCAGAACGCGCATTCCGCCGACGAGCACCGTCATCTCGGGCGCAGTCAGCGCGAGCAAGTTCGCGCGATCGACGAGCGCCTTCTCCGGACGCAGGAACGACCCTTTCGAGTAGTAGTTGCGGAAGCCGTCAGCCTTGGGCTCGAGCGGTTCGAACGACTCGGCGTCCGTCATCTCCGCCGTCGCGTCGGTGCGACCGGGCGTGAAGGGCACGGTGATGTCATAGCCCGCTTCGGCGGCTGCCTTCTCGACCGCAGCGCAGCCGCCCAGCACGATCATGTCGGCCAGCGAGACGCGCACCTTGCCCGACGAGTTGTCATTGAAGTCCGCCATGACTTGCTCGAGCGTGGCGATCGTGTTCAGCACTTCGTCGGGGTCGTTGACGTCCCACTCGTTCTGCGGAGCCAGGCGCACGCGCGCACCGTTCGCACCGCCGCGCTTGTCGCTGTCGCGGTACGACGCGGCAGAGGCCCACGCCGCGCGCACGAGCTGCGGCACGCTGAGATGCGAGGCGAGGACCATCCCCTTCAGCTCCTCGATCTGCCGGCCGCCGATCAAGTCGTGATCGACTGCGGGCAGCGGGTCTTGCCACAGCTGCACCGGCGCGACATCCGAACCGACCAGCCGCGTGATCGGACCCATGTCGCGGTGCGTCAGCTTGTACCAAGCCTTCGAGTACGCTTCGGCGAACGCCTTCGGGTCGTCGTGGAAGCGCTTCGAGATCGGGCCGTAGATCGGATCCATGCGCAACGCGAGGTCCGTCGTCAGCATGATCGGCTTGTTGAGCCGGCCCTTGATGTGCGCGTCCGGCACGTCATCCAGGCCGTCGATCGGCGTCCACTGGTGCGCGCCGGCGGGACTCTTGGTCAGTTCCCACTCGTACGCGAACAAGTTGTCGAAGAAACCGTTCGACCACTTGGTCGGCGTCGACGTCCACGCGCCTTCGAGGCCGCTGGTGATCGTGTCGGCACCCTTGCCGCTCTTGTACGAGCTCTTCCAACCGAGACCCTGTTGTTCGAGCGGTGCTGCTTCGGGTTCCGGACCGACGTGCGACGCGGGACCCGCGCCGTGCACCTTGCCGAGCGTGTGACCACCAGCGATCAGCGCGACGGTTTCTTCGTCGTTCATCGCCATGCGCGCGAAGGTCTCGCGGATGTCCTTCGCCGCGAGCAACGGATCGGGATTGCCGTTCGGACCTTCCGGATTGACGTAGATCAGGCCCATCTGCACGGCGGCAAGCGGGTTGGAGAGCTCACGGTCACCGCTGTAACGCTGGTCGTCGAGCCACTCGCCCTCGGGACCCCAGAACACATCGTTCTGCGGTTCCCAGACGTCTTCGCGCCCACCGGCGAAGCCGAAGGTCTCGAGACCCGCGTCTTCCAGCGCAACGTTTCCCGCTAGGATCAGCAGGTCGGCCCACGACAGGCTCCGGCCGTACTTCGCCTTGACCGGCCACAACAAGCGACGCGCCTTGTCGAGGTTCGCATTGTCCGGCCAGCTGTTCAGCGGCGCGAAGCGCTGCGTTCCGTCCGACGCACCACCGCGCCCGTCTTGAACGCGATAGGTACCCGCGCTGTGCCATGCCATGCGCACGAAGAGCGGGCCGTAGTTGCCCCAGTCGGCGGGCCACCAGTCCTGCGAGGTCTTCATCACCTCGGTCACGTCGGCCTTGACCGCCGCGAGGTCGAGCTTCGCGAACTCCGCGGCGTAGTCGAAGTCCTCACCCAGCGGGTCGCTCCTCTCGGAGTTCTGCGCGAGGATCGAGAGGTCGAGCATGCTCGGCCACCAATCCCGGTTCGTCATCACATCATCGGTCGTCGACATGGCGGTCTCCGGTGCGGCGCCCATCACGGGGCAGGTTGCGGGGTTGGGTTCATTGGGGCCGATGGCCTCCTTGCCGACCTTGCCGGTGGTCGAGCTCGCGCAAGCGGATGCGGCGAGTCCGAGCAAGGCGAGGCTCAGTGCCTTGCGGGTGTGGTGGATAGCGGTCATGGCTGCTCCTTCGGTTCGGGGGTGGACAGCGGCTCGCGAACGTCGCGAGTGATCGGTGCGGGAAGGTGGTTCGGTGCTGGGAAGTCGGTCTGTGTTCATGGCAGCTCCTGTTCGAGATCGCGGCGGTGCGCGGCGTGGATGCAACTCGCCGGCCGCTCCGTGCGCCGGGCAGCGGACGAGTCCGCGCTCTCTCACTTGTGCGCGCATCGTCGCCCCTCCGGGCGAAGAGCACCAATCGCAACTCCCGATGGGCGTGATAGGCCGAGGCGATGCGGCGCGCAAGCGTCCCTGGCGGGTATCCTGGGGGCCCTCGAGCCGGTTTCTGAGCTCCCGTGAGTCGATTCCGCCGCCCGCGGCAAGTGCGGGTCGACCCATGACAGGTACAGAGTCCGTGGCAGGTACGGAGTCAGGGCACTCCTTCCACTACTCCTCGCGTGCGGGAGGCCCGCCTGAATTCGTGGAGGAAGTGCCCTGACTCCGTACCTCCTCGATGCGCTTGATGCCCTTGCGCGTCAGCACGACGCGAAAGCGGCGCAGATCCGCTCGCCCGTCGCCGCGCAGATGCAGGACGAGGTTCAGGTGATAGACGCGCGCACCCTTGATGCGCTGATAACCCTCATCGTCCATCACGAAGAGCTCCTTGGTGGGGTCGTCCATGCGACTCAAGAACTCGGTCAAACGCAGCCGCAGGATGTCGGTGACGCCGGGCACGTCGTAGTCGGGAAAGGTCTCGTGGACCGCCTTCGCCTTCAACTGCACGCGTTTGCGATAGACCAGGATCTGCTCGCCGCGCCAGCGGTTCTCGATCTCGGTGATGTGTTGACTGTCACGCAGCTCGAGCACTTTCTCCGGCAACCGACGCTTGTCGATGAAGTCGAAGGACTCCCGGCACTCACCAACCTTCCGTTGCGCCGCATCTCTGATGCTGGTGCGTTGATCGAACAGCAGCCTGCTCATGCGCTTCTGGAAGTACGTCCGCAGCAGTTCCTTCAGGCGATCCTTGAAGATGTAACTCACGACCAACGCGACGAAGAAAGCCGGCGTCAACGCCCCGTAGACCGTCTGCGATGCGAACGCGATGGCCGTCGCGAAGATCATCGCCAACGCGGCAGCGATGCCGAACAGCGTCTCGCGCAGGAACGCGCCTTCTTTCCGCACTTCCGTCTGCAAGAACAGGATGCTGGCCATGTACTTCTTCAGGACGCTGCGCCGGAAGATCGGAAGTTCGTTGTCACCGTCCTCTCTGGACACGGACGGATAACCGACCCTCGTGCGATAGAGCGTTTCGCTCTCGACGAGCCCCAGCAGCTCTGCGTAGCGCTCATCGACTTCGTCGCCGCCGCAAAGTTCTTCGAGCAGTCGGTAGCCGCGATCCTCGATCAACAAGCTGAGCCACTCGTCGCCGAACAGATAGATGCCGAGCGTCGTCTGCGCGACGCCGGGCCGCTGGATACGCGAGCGCAGTGCGCGGTACTCGCGGCGAACGTCCTGCATGCTCTCGACGAAGACGCGGACGAGCCGTTCTTGTTCGTGCTCATCCGTCGCCCGCCGAATTTGCTCGCTGAAGTCACGCGCCGCGCTCTTCAGCATCGAGCAGTACAGCTTGATCGCGCGCTCGTAGGCATCGGGAGGTTCAGCTGAATCGTCGAGTCCGAATGACTCGATCACAGCTCGCAACTTCTCGAGCGGACTCTCTTCTCCCTGCACGAAGCCATCGAGCGGCACCGACGGCGTCGTCAACCTCAGATGGGACTGCAGGTCCGCGTAGAACTGCGACTTCGAGTAGGTCTCCCTCCGCACGCCGAGGCTGAGCGGAGCGAAGAAGTACAAGTCGAACTCATGCGACTGGCGCCGCTTCCCTTTCGACAACGGATACGCGACCTTCAGCTCGATCTGGAAGCGGTCGTGGCGCTTGACTGTGACTTGGAGCATGCGCCTTCACCATAGCGATCGGCGCTGCAGGTTGCGCTGTTCACGCTTTCGTTGTGCGGCGCGACTCGGCACTTCAAGCTCCACAACTCGGGCGGCGCGCTATGGTGGTTCGATGACGAATCCCATCCAGCCGAGTACGGCGCCATACATCGCCGCGGGGCTCAAGGGCCTCATCGACGTCGAAGGCGGCCCGACCGCTGAACGAGCGCTCGCGCAGAGCTTCCCGCGGCTCGCCCCGTCGGCACGGAACTCCATCACATGACAGTCGAACGAACTTACGGCAGTCGCTTCCTCGACGCCTGGAAGCGCTACTCCACGACCCTCGGCAGCTTCGACTACGCGGTGATCCAGCGCATGAAAGCCGCCGAACGCGAGGAGTTCCTCGCCCTGCTCCGCGAGCGCAGCCGAAGCCTCCCCTACGCCACCATCCAGCTCATCCGCGAGTGCGATCCTGAAGAAGCGGCGCGCGTGATGCACGCGCAAGCGATGCAAGCGAGCGGTTCGGCCGACATCAGCTTGTGGATCTTGTTGGCGCTGACTTGATACCGGGTTGCACGAGCTGTTGCGGCTCGAGCACCGAGTGTCGTGCGGCACGACCTTGTCGTCTCAGCGCAACAAGTCGTGCCGCTCCGTACTGGTACCCTCTCTCCCGCCGCACGCCCTGTTCGGGCCGCCGACGACAACTCGGTACACGCCACCCAAGAGGACCCTCGATGACCAACTACCCGCGCACCTTCTCACACATCGGCATCTCCGTCCCGGACGTCGACAAAGCCGTCGAGTTCTACAGCGAAGTCATGGGCTGGTACCTGATCATGAAGCCGACCGTGATCACCGAAGAATCCGACTCACCGATCGGTCAGATGTGCATCGACGTCTTCGGCACCGGCTGGGGCTCCTTCAAGATCGCGCACATGTCGACGGGCGACCGCATCGGCGTCGAGATGTTCGAGTTCCCGAACAACGAGCGCCCGACGGACTTCGAGTACTGGAAGACGAGCACCTTCCACTTCTGCGTCCAAGACCCCGACGTCGAGGGTCTCGTCGAGAAGATCGTCGCCCACGGCGGCAAGCAACGCATGCCGATCCGCGAGTACTACCCCGGCAAGAAGCCGTACCGCATGGTCTACATGGAAGACCCCTTCGGCCTGATCTTCGAGATCTACTCGCACAGCTACGAGCTGACGTACTCGCAGGGGGCGTACTGACCGTACCAAGCCGCACTTGTGCTGCCGCTCGAGCACCGAAAGCCACGCGGCACAAGCTTGTCATTTCAGCGCAACAACTCGTGCGGCTCCGTATTCCTCGCCGCCCCCGGCGCGACACCCATCTCGCGCTTGAACGCCCGCGCGAAGGCCGCTTCCGACTGATACCCGAGCTTCCCGGCCAGCTCCGCGATCGTGAACTCGCCCTCGCGCAGCCAGGTGAACGCCACGTGCATGCGCCAGCGCGTGACGTACTGCATCGGCGTCTCGCCGACGAGCTCACGAAAGCGCGCCGCGAAGGCCGAGCGCGACATCGACGCCGCGCGCGCCATGCTCTCGACCGTCCAAGCCCGCGCCGGATCGCGTTGGATGCGCAGCAGAGCGGGACCGATGCGTCCATCGTGCAACGCACCGAGCCAACCAGTCTGCGCCGTCGGGTTGTCCGCGATCCACGAACGAATCGCTTGGATCACCAAGATGTCGGCCAGCCGCGTCACGACCGTCTCGCCGCCCGCGCGACGCTCCGACACCTCCGACGCCATCAGCCGCAACGTGCTCTGCATCCAATCCGCGTGCGGCGAGCTCCACGCTTCGACGTGGATCGTCTTCGGCAAGTGCCGGATCAGCTCGCGCGCCGCCGGATGATCGAAGCGCACCGCGCCGCAGATCAACGTCGTCTCCGCCCCGCCGCCGCCATAGCGCAGCACTTCGTAGTGCGGACCGACGCGCTCGATCGGCAAGTCGAAGAAGTTCACCCGCGGCGTGTCGGGATGATCCACGAGCGCATGACCTTCACCGTGCGGCACCAAGCTCAGCTCACCGGGCCGCAACTCGCGCGGCTCTTCGCCGTCGTTCAACACCCACAACCGACCGGCCGTGACGACATGAAACTGCACGCAGTCGGGCATCGCCGGCAGGTCGACTCCCCAGGGAGCGCTCAGGTCGGAGCGCGCATAGACGACGCCCGACATGCGCAGGAAGTGGAGGGCTTCGCCGAGCGGGTCGTGCGACGCCCAGGCGTCTGCCGGCACGCAGGACTCGCCGGCGGACGAGTCCTGCGTGCGGTCGGCCGAGGCGTCCGCGAAGCCGCCGGCGCCGCCCCTCGAGCCGTTCACAGGGTCAGCGGCGCCGCGCGCCATATCAGGTTCAGGCATGCCCCCACCCTAAAGCCCGCCCGCACCCCACGCCAGCCGCCCTTGACGATCGAGCATGAAGAGGCGACCAGCAGCCATAGATCGCCCAGCCTCACGGGCCGATAGTGGACTCCAAGCAAGTCAACTACCCCGGCGCCTCACCGAGGCGCCACAACCTGAGGAGTCCCAGATGACCACCAACCAAGCCACCCAGACCCAACCCCTGACCCTCGTCCTCACCGCGAACGGCAAGACCGGCCGCCGCGTCGCCGAGCGCCTCGAGCAACGCGGCATCCCGATCCGCCGCGGCTCCCGCAGCGCGCCGATCCCCTTCGACTGGGACGACCAATCCACCTGGGCGCCCGCCCTCGCCGGCGTCCGCAAGGCCTACGTCGTCTACACCCCCGACCTGGCCGTGCCCGCCGCGCCCGCAGCGATCGAAGCCTTCACCCAGCTCGCCCGCGCCGCAGGCCTCGAGCACCTCGTCCTGCTCTCCGGCCGCGGAGAAGAAGCCGCCCAGCACTGCGAGCGCATCGTCATGACGAGCGGCATCCCCGCCACCATCATCCGCGCCTCCTGGTTCTTCCAGAACTTCACCGAGGGCCCCTTCGCCGAGATGATCCAAGACGGCCACATCGCGCTCCCGATCACCGACGTCCGCGAGCCCTTCATCGACTGCGACGACATCGCCGACCTCGCCGTCGCCGCCCTGACCGAACCCCACCACGCCGGCGAGCTCTACGAAGTCACCGGCCCGCGCTCGATGACCTTCGCCGAGGCCATCGCCGAGCTCGCCGAAGCCACCGGCCGCGACGTGCACTACTCCGCGATCACCATCGACGAGTTCATCGCGGGCGCGCAGCAAGCCGGCTTGCCGGCCGACGCGATCGAGCTGATGCGTTACCTGTTCACGACGGTGCTGGACGGCCGCAACGAAGCGACGACGAACGGAGTGCAACGCGCCCTCGGACGCGAGCCGCGAGACCTGCGCGAGTTCGCGAGCGGGTACGCCACGTCCACCGCCACCCAAGGAGCGACGGCATGAAGCGCGCCCCCCTCTTCCTCTCGGGCCTCGTGCTCCTCGGCATCGGCATCGCGATCCTCTTCGCGCCGCACGCGTTCCACGCCATGCACGACATCACGCTGCCGGCCGATCCGAGCCTCTTGAGTGAGGTGCGGGCGCCCGGGGGTGCGTTGATCGCGATCGGCGCACTCGTCCTACTCGGCGCCTTTCGCCCCCAGCACACGCGGGCTTCCGCGGCCCTGGGTGCGGCGACCTACCTTGCGTACGGAGCATCGCGCGGCGTCAGCCTGCTGCTCGACAGGGTGCCGCACGAGGGACTGATCCAAGCGATGGGCGTGGAGTTCCCGCTCGGAGTCGGATGCCTCGTCGTGGCGGCGAGGAGTGGTGGCATGACCCACCGCGCGACGAGCTCAGGCGGCGTCCCTTCTGCGTGGCCAAGCGCCTGAGCGACCACTGCCTCAGCGCGCCAACTCGATTCGTTGGCTACCGCGCGTTGGAAGATCGCGGTGACTGGGCGTAGGCTGCCCGCACCTCACAGTCAAAGGAAACGCCGATGCAAGCCCTCGAATCCCGCGAGGAAATCGCCGCCGCACAGAGAGAGTTACTGCAGCGGTTTAGCGATCGTGGCGCGGAGCGCAGCGATCAGCAGATCAACTACACGACGAAGCCCAAGGAGGTCTCCGTCCTGTGGATCCCCGAACTCGACCTGTGGGTCGCTACGTCCGAGCTGCCGAATCGACTGCGCAACGCTTTCGGAACCGGTCGTCCCTCGGGTAGCGCGCTTCAGTACGTCGTGCATATCAGTTCGCCAAAGGCCGGCGCGAACTCACATGTGTCTGGGCTCTTCGTTCGCGACGACAATGGACGCGTCTTCCTCGCTCACGATGGTCGGATTGGCGGCGGGCGCAAAGGGATTGGGCGCAGCGAGTTGTTCGCCCACCTGGACGTCACCCCGGAGTCCGTACGATGCGGAGAGCGGGAACGAGAGGTGCTTGTGATCGGGGACGTCTCATCCCCGGAACTCCCGGACCGCATCGCAGACTTCATGGTGAGGGTACGGGAGCTTCGCGGCTCCGGCGCGGCCGAGGAAGCGGAGGAGGAAGACCGCTGGGAATCCTTCGTCGACTGGTGCTGCGAGACGTTGAAGTGGCCCGACTTCGACGAGCAGGAGCGCGACTACAAGCTCCGCGTCGGCGAGAACATGAGCGCAGCGCGCCAGGCGTTCCTCGCGAGGACTCCGGACTGGTCGGCACAGCTGAAGCGCGGGTTCGGTGCGCCGAACAACATGACGTCGTACTTCAGCCACGAGCCGTTCTACCAGTGGGTGGCCGAGGAGCCCGACGCGGCGGCGATCGCACTCGACCACCTGTGGGGCGAAGAGCGTGATCCTGTCGCAGGCATCGACGTGTTCCGCTCCTCAGTCCCCGCCGAGGCCTTGAAAGGTGGTGTCGGCACGCACCTCAACATCGCCTCGGCCCTCCTGCTCGGTCGCGACGCCACCAAGTGGACGATCTACAAGCATCGCCTCAACGTCGACATCTTTCGTGTCAGCGGCACGCCGTTGCCGCGCAAGGGATCGCCGGCGAGCGAAGTCTATGCCGCGTCCGTCGCATTGTTCGAGCGCTTGACCGAGGCCATGCGTGAGAGCGGTGCGAGCGCGCGCGACCCGCTCGACGCACAGAGCGCCGCCTACTCGATCCTGCGCAACGAACACTTCATCGAATCGCTCGCTCCCGACAAACGGGCCGAACTCATGAACTTCATCGGCAGGGAGGAAGAGTCTGCCGACGCCGACGAGCCCGCTGCCCCTACGACCATGGATCAACCTCGTCGCTCACACCCGCTGAACCAGATCCTGTATGGCCCCCCCGGAACGGGGAAGACTTATCGCACGCGTGAACTCGCGCTGCAGATCTGCGGCGTCGAGACCGAAGACGAGACTGCGCAGGCTGAGTACAAGAAGTTGATCGACGCCGGACGCGTGAGCTTCGTCACCTTCCACCAGTCCTACTCATACGAGGACTTCGTCGAGGGCATCCGACCCGAGGTCGACGAAGATGGCGGGAACGTGCGCTATGAAGTGCACGAGGGGATCTTCAGAAAGATGTGTTCGCAGGCAAGACTGCACAGAGCCCCGCTTTCCACTGCATCTGAGACTTCACTCAGCGACAAGCGAATCTGGAAGATGTCCCTGAAGGCGGACTCTGCAACCTCTGCCGACTTGTTCCAGGAGTGCCTGGACAGGAACTGCATCCTGCTCGGCTACGGGGAAGAGGTTGACTTCGCCGGAGCCACCGACCGCGCCTCCATACTCGAACGCTTGCTACCCAAGCGGCCCGGCATCAAGAAGACCGCCTACGAGATCACGGCAGTCGATCTGTTCTGCAACAAGATGCAAGTTGGCGACATCGTCCTTGTCCCGGATGGCAGCCAACACGTTCAAGCCATAGGGCGCATCTCAGGAGACTCTGAAGGAGTCGACGAAGCGACGGGGTGGCAGAAGAGGCCCATCGAGTGGCTCGCAACCTTCTCGCCCAGTCTACCGCGCGCGGATCTTGGCGCAGTCAGGCGCTTCTCGGCTCAGACGATCTATTGGTTTGACCACGAGTACATCGACGTCGATGCGATTGCAGCCCACATCACCGATGGAGGCCAGCAAGCTACGGGGACCCCGCTTCCGTGCGTTCTAATCATCGATGAGATCAACCGCGCCAACGTCTCGAAAGTACTCGGCGAACTGATCACCCTGCTCGAGCCCGACAAGCGACTCGGTGCACGCAACGAGCTCACCGTCACTTTGCCGTACTCGCGCAAGGTCTTCGGCGTCCCCGCGAACCTCCACGTGATCGGCACGATGAACACGGCGGACCGCTCGATCGCGTTCCTCGACGTCGCGCTCCGCCGCCGCTTCGAGTTCACGGAGCTGATGCCCGACCCGGCCCTCGTGGACGAATGGGTCGACTTGCGCGACCTCTCCGTCGGCGACCTGCTGCGTTGCATGAACGAACGCATCGAGCTCTTGCTCGACCGCGACCACACGATTGGCCACGCGTACTTCCTCGGCATCGAGACGCTCGATCAACTGCGCAGGTGCTTCACCGACCGAGTCATCCCCTTGCTGCAGGAGTACTTCTACCAAGACGGTCGCAAGGTGGCTCAGGTCCTGGGATGCGGCACGAACGAGGCTGGGCGCAGCGATCATGAACACCCGATGCTCCGCGCCACGCGTCGCGATGCAGCCCAAGTGCTCGGCCCTGACGCAGACGACTTCGACGACTTGCTCTCCTTCTCGGTGAACCCGCAATTCCTGCGCGCCGGCACCGACGAACTCCCGCTCTACTTCAAGGGCATCCAGGGTCGTGTCGCGAACTGATCGACACCTGCGCATCCTCGAGTACGGCCTCGTTCACAAGTCCGACGTCGGTGCTCGCGCGTTCCGCGAGCTACAGCGCTTCGACGCCGCGCTCGCCGGCCGCAACGGCACGACCGTGCTCGACTGGAGTCATCCACACCATGCCAAGGCGGGTTCGATGGTCGGCGTCCTCTCCGTGCCCGGCCTGACGCTCGAGATCCTTCCCAAGCTCGACCGCGACGCGTCTGGCACGCCCGCCGAGTGCGCTCATGCGCAGCGCAACCTCCTCGCCATGATGCGCCGAGCCGGCTGGATCCGATTCCACAACGCCGACCTCGCTGCGCTCTCGCACGAGTCGACCACCCTGCTCGATGTTCACGCCTGGATCTTCGCGCGCCGCCTGCGCGAAGAACTCAACCGCGGCCTCGACCGCGCCTACATCACGCGCCGCGAGAACATGCGCTTCCTGCGCGGGCGCTTGATCGAGCCGGAACACTCACGCCGCAACCTCGTCCTCAAGCACCGTTTCTTCGTCGAACACGACGAGCTCGCCGAGGACCACCGCCTCAACCACACGCTCAAAGCAGCGACGCGCATCCTCCTGCGCCAAACACGCCACCCGCGCCCGCGCGCCCTGCTCGCGTCCCTGCTCGAAGAACTCACCCACGTCAGCGACCTGGCCCCTTCCCAACTCACCGAGCCGGTCCACTTCCACCGCAACAACGAACGCTACCGCCCGCTCTACAACTTCGCGCGCAGCGTCCTCGCCCACCACGCCCCCGCACCGCGCTCCGGCACCGAGCACTCCTTCAGCCTCCTGATCCCGATGGAGGTCTTGTTCGAGGAGTACTTCGGCCGCCTGCTCAAGTGGGGCGCACACCGCCTCGGTCTCGATCCCAGCAAGATCCACCTGCAGGCGAAGGGACACAGCCTTCCTCTCCTACGGGACCTTCAAACCAACCGACATCACTTCAACCTCAAGCCCGACGTCTACATCGAGCCGCACGGAGACTTCGTCGGCGCGGTGCTCGATACGAAGTGGAAGCTGCTGGATCCGACGAAGCAGGCGATGGGGGTTCGGATCTCGGATGTGTATCAGGTGCTTGCGTATCGGCGGAGATTCAATGTGCCGCTGATCACATTGGTGCACCCCGGTCCCGACGCAGAGTCGTCCCAAGAGTTCCGGACACACTGTGAAGCGGATCTGTATGTGGCCAGCATTCCCTGCGGACACTCGGCAGGCTCACTCGATGAAGCGTGCCTAGAGGTTGCGGCAAGTAGGATCGCGGTACCGCGACCGTGACCCTCCCTGGTGCGCCGCCGGGGAGTCCCGCCTATTCATGCCTGTGGGGGTCTCCCCAACTTGTGTTTATTCAGACTTGGAGTATCGAGGAGTCAGCTGCATTGCCAACGACGGGGACGTGCGGGTGCCTGGTGCGAGCCGATCCGCCCACGCGTCGCGGACGCCGGCGAGACCGAGCTCATCGACCGTGTCACGAACGGCGAAGAGATCGGCGACATCGAGAGCGCGGCGACGATCGTGTTCGCTGGTGTCGAGCCAGGTGAAGGTGGATGTCATGGGCTTGCTAACGGGCCTCAGTCGACATCATCAGCCGCAGCGTCCTCCGGAACAGCTCGACGAACTGACCAGTTGTTCTCAGCCCCTTCACCTGCGGCGTCCTGGAACATCGACCGGGAGTTCCAGTCCTTCCAGAAGTGCTCCCACGCCTGCGGCTCGTCGTACATCGTGAAGTTGTCCGTGAAGTCAACCACGGTACAGCTCTCCGTCCCGCCCATCCCGGGTCCGCGCAGTCCCCGCCCCACCATCTGCTCATAGAGGATCCGACTGAGCGTCGGCCGGCACATGACGATCGTGTCTACTTTAGGTGCGTCGAAGCCCGTTGTAAGCACCTCCACGTTCAACAAGATGCGGATCTCCCCGCTGCGGAACTTGCGGATGATGTTTCGTCTGTCTCGGCGGTCCTTCTTGTGGTGGATCACTGCGCAGGGGATGCCCTGGAGGATCATTGCACCCGACAAGATCTCCGCTTGCTCGACGTCGCAACAGAACACCAGCATGTGCCGCTTCTCGGAGTGCAGCCTGGTGACCACCTGGATGATGTGCCTGTTGCGCGCCGAGTCCTCTCCGATCAGCCTCAAGACCTCTGGTTTGAAGTCGAGGACACCGTCGGTTTCCTCCACGAGGTCGATGTGGCGCTTCGCAGCTGTCTGCGCCACTTGGGACTTCGCTTCGACCTTCTCGTGACGCAAGCGAGAGAGGTATCCCTGTTCTTGAAACCACTCGAGAGCAGAGCCGTCCGTCGCGACATCAGGAACGATCAACTGCCTGTCGAACAGTTCCGCCAAGCGAAGACTCTCGTCCGCATCAGTCAGATTGGAACGGCCGGGTGTTGCCGTCAGGCCCAACACACGCGTCGGCTGATCGGCTCGAGCCTTCTCGAACGCGTTGATGATCAGCTGGTGTCCCGGAGCGAGCGAGTAGTGCGCTTCGTCGATCACCAGCAAGGATGACCTAGAGAAGGCCTCTTCGATGAACGCCGCATGTTTGCCGATTCGCGCCTGCACTTGCTGGCTCGTGGCAACAACGAAGAACGGCGTCTGCGGCAACTCCTCAGCATCGAAGTCCGATCCTTCCATGTAGCGGAAGACGGTCAACGATTCGCCCAACGACTGCGTGCACCACGCCCACAACTGCTCGATCGCGTCACAAGCCTGGTCCAAGAGCTCTCGCTTCTGGGCGATCCACACGACGCCTTCACCCTCGCACTTCATCAACAGGTCGATCGCAAACTCCATTCCCATGCGAGTCTTACCCGTCCCTGTGAATGAAGAGATCATTCCGCGTCCCCGCTCTTGGAGGCACTCCTGTGCCGCGCGCAAGACTCCGCGCTGAAACGCCTTCAACGGCGGGACCTTGGCATAGGGAGGAATCTCGAAGGTGTTGCCGCGCTTCTCGGTTTCGCGAAGGCCCGCGAACGACATCGGCAATCCAAGTGCGTCCGTGAAGAGCCTCGCGCCCGACTTACCTCTGTGCCACTTGTACTCCGCGAGCCGGGACACCACCTTGCCCACTTGCTTAGGAACCTCCTTCGTCGGCTCGAGCGCGAGGTGCAACGAGCGCACTCGCTCTTCCGACAGTCCCTCCAACAGCTTCCGGCGAATCGAGGTCTTGCTCTGCCCGATCTTCCGCTGGGGATTCGCGATCAACTGCATCCCTTCGGAGCGCACAACGAGCTGGAGCAAGTCCGCTCGAGTGACGTCGCGCCCCAGGACCGTCTCCAACCGCCGGAGTCGCTCGGATCCCACGAAGGACCGGAGGAACTTCGTGCTCAGTGCCTCTTCGAGGCGGGCATGCGCGCTCTCGAGATCGCGTTCTGTAATGTACTCGGGCATCTCTCTCCTCTTCTGCTCTCGAACTCACTCACCTGCAGCTCCTGGCATCGAGTGACAACGGGACCGCTAATGCAGCCGCCGGGTGCGAGGGCCCGCGCGCTACTTCATGTCCTCCAAGAACTCCGACCCCGGCCCAACCCCCGTCACCAACAAGTGATCCCTCGCCCGAGTGCACGCCACGTACAGCAAGTGCCGCTCGGTCTGGTAGACCTCCTCGAGATCGGAGTCGTCCGTTACTTCTTCGATGCGCTCCTGCAAGGGCACGATCTCATCGTCGCACGCCATCACGGCGACAGCGCGGAACTCTAGGCCCTTCGCCTGGTGCATCGCGCTGATCGAGAGCTGCCCTAGGGTCGTCTCCATGCGCTCGCCCACAACTTCGGCCGACGCGCCGGATTGCTTGGCTGCGGCCTGCGCTCGCGGTAGCTGCGCGTCGGATCGCACGAAGATCGCAAGCTCGTGGGGCTCGATGCCCTCATCGAGCCAGGCCTTCAATCGAGCGCCGACAAGTTCGGCCTCGTGGTCGATGGACCGTGCGATCTCGATTTGCGGCGCCGGCCCGTTGAAGATCGACACGGTGCCGCGCCGGTCCTCCTTGTTCCCGTCGACGTCCGAGAGTTCGGGTCCCAACAGCTTGTCCGCCTTCTTCCGAATCTGATGCGACGTCCGGTAGTTGATCCGCAGCGTCGATGACCGCCCTCGGATGTCGACACCCAACGCCTTCCACGAAAACGGCTGCTGGAAGATCCGCTGCCCCAAGTCTCCCGCGAAGAACAGGCTGTCCTGACGTCCGCCACCGAGCGCTGCCAAGAAGCGTAGTTCGGCGACCCCGATGTCCTGCGCCTCATCGACGACCGCGAAGTCGAACGGCGGATTCTTCATCGTGGCCAGGTGACTCGCCAACCTGCCGAAGACGCCCGCCTCGGTCACCAATCCTTGTTCATCTAGAGCGCTGCGCACGCGCTCGAAGATGTCCCACAGGATCGCACGCTTCCCCTCCGCCAATCGCGTCTTCCGGCCCAGGCGTCGTACGTCTCGGTACTCCTCCCAAGTGGACAACTGCCAAGCGTCAACGACGTTCGCCCATTCGGTCCACAGGAAGCGCTGGCCAAAGTTCTGGCCCTCGACCTCCGCGGACGCATCGCGCAGCAACTCCTGCACTTGTTCGTCGCTCGCGAGCGCAGCCCGACCGAAGTTGACTTCAAAGAGTCGCAACCCGACTTCGGTCATCGACTGCACTTCCAAGCGCTCGCCGAGCCGCGGCTGATTGCCGATCAACCGCCTCAACTTCGCCCGCAGCGCGTTGGCCAGGATCTCCGAGAAGGTGGTCAGCAGGACTCTCGACTCCGGATTCTTGCGCGCCAAATGCACTGCGCGATGCAGCGCCACGATCGTCTTCCCCGTCCCCGCCGACCCCGCGACCCGCGCCGGCCCCGAGAACTCCTTCTCGACGAGCTGCCGCTGTGCGGGATGAAGGAAGATCGTCCACTTGTCCCACGGGAACTCGAGCGCGCGCTCCAGCTCATCCGCATCCGTCATCACGCGGAAGCGCCGCTGCGCGTCCGGGTGCTCGAACGGATCGGCCTCGACCGCGAGGTGCACCGGCTGCGCAGGCTTGTTGCCCGTCGCAAGCTCGAGCAATGCCTCGGCTGCCTCAGCAGGCAAGTGGTCGGCAAGCTCGAGGACCGTGTCCTCAGTCGCTCGCTGCACCTCATCCATCCACTCGGGCGGAACGCCGTAGCTCAGCAAGTCTTCACTGGCCAGGTGATCGAACAGCGGTGACTGGACCACCTTCGTCGGTGCCCGAGCCGCAACCGCCTCAGGCGCATCGACGTACTTCGGCACTTCGATCTCGCGCACCGTCTCGCGCACCTCGACCAACTGCGCCGCCCCCGTTTTCGGGTGCCGCTCCAACCTCCTGCGCTCCGCCCACCGATACGCAGCGTCGTGATGGTCGACGTAGCACAGCATCAAGCTACCCGACGTCTTGTGCACGATGATCCGCAAGTCGCGCCCCGCACGCACCGACCAGAAGTTCTTGTCCTTCGCGCGGTCGAGCTTGTGGAAGCTCATCCCCGAATTCGCCGGGTTGAGCTGCAAGTCGAAGGCCGTGGTCTTCACCGCCTTCTGCTCATCACCTGTCAGCTTGCCCAGGCTGTCGGTGAAGGTGTCCGCGATCCGGAATTCCATCAGTCGACCCGGTAGACCTTCATGACCTCATCGCCGAGGTGGTTGATCACCTTGACGGCGATGCGGCCCGACGCAGGCTTCGGGAACGGTCGCGACAAGTCGCTGTGCAGTGACTCCCACGCTTCCTCGTTGATTTCAGCCTTCAGCGTCGTCTTGAGTGCCTTGTACGGGTCGTTCGCGCCGAGGAAGTAGGCGTGCCGGACGAAGAAGCTCTCTTCGTTGTAGTCCGTGTCGATGAACCAGCAAGCGATGCCTTCGGCCCCGTCACTGCGGACTTCGCCCGTGCTCGGATGGAACACATCGACGCCGTTGATCTTGACTTGGATCTCGTCCGCGGTGTCGTCGACGGGAAGGACGTCGATGTCCGGCTCACCGAAGATCACGAACAAGTTCCCCTTGCCCGTGTTCTTCAAGTCCTCCGCCATGTGCAAGTCCGCGTTCATGCGCGCCTTGAGCACCTGAATTCGGCCGAGCTTGTCGAAGTCCGAAGCGTGCGCGTCGTAGCTGAAGGCACACGCAATCAACACATCGAAGTCAGCGTCACCGGCCTCGCGGGCTGCGGCAACAAGGTCCGGGCGGGAGACGGTGCCAAACTCAGGGCCGATGAAGATCGCAGCGCGTCGATCGTCGCCAGACTCGGCATTCCCTTCCCGATATGTGCCCTCAGCGGCGATCCATTGCCCAGGCCAGGGCACCAGCGCAGTGAACTCGATCTTGTCCTCCTTGCGCGCCTGCTGGACCCCGGCGGAATGCAGGTTCTCCAGGATGGTGGAGACGAAGTCCTTGCCGCCGCCCGAAGTTCCCACCCCCTGATCTGCAGGATCGATCAACTCATCGTCGACGCCGACGCCAAGCATGCGGTGCGGCGAGAGGCTCTCGACAGTGAAAGGACCGGCCACACGGACCTTCTGCTTGTCGATGTACGGCTTGTCGTACAGGTACTCGAAGGCGGCCTTCGCCGCGATCGACGCATCGATCTCCTGTTGTCGCGCGATCCGCGCCAGCCACCAGTCGGCGTGCAGCTTCTTCGCGGTGTCCTGCCACTTCGCATCGGCCTCGCGGGGAATCTCCCACTCCTGCCAGGACTTCTTGAGCGCTGCGTTCAACTTCTCGCGCAGGGGCTCCAGCTTCGCCTGCCACTGGTCCCAGATGACATCAATCTCCGCGTTGTTGGCGATGGACTTGAGTGTGATGTGTGGAACGCGCTCGTAGACGAAACCGTGGCGAATGTTTCCCTGAACGGGTTGCGAGCTCTGCGCGGTGCAGGTGATTTCGGCTTCCTTGAGCTGACCCTCGCGAGAATCGGCCAGCAGGTAATACGGGTACCGCGCGCCCATGATGCGGGCACGGGCCAACGCCAGCGCTACGCGAGAGGTGTCAATCGTGATCCAACGACGGCCCCATTGCTCGGCGACAGTGGCCGTGGTGCCGGAACCGCAGGTCGGGTCGAGCACGAGGTCGCCGGGGTCGGTGGCCATTAGGAGGCACCGTTGAATTACTTTTGTGTTAGTTTGGACCACATAAATCTTGTTCTCGGTAAAAGAGCCAGTCCCCGTGTCTGTCCAGACATTGGAAAAAGGGATGACCGGGAAATCATCGAGGAATCTCACGTATTGCATTGTGCCTTGCGAAGTTGGCCAAAGGCGCTCGGCATTGCCTAGCCGAGTCAGGCCTGTAAGCTCAGTCTTAAAGGTCCCTTTTCCCGGCGTGAATGCCTGGCCCCGGAAAGCGAACTTCCGAACATCTGCCTCGCCAGCAGGCCGGGAACTGGTGAGGTTGTCAGGGCGGAACACTCGTGTGCCTTCAGGCAGGGTTGATGAGTCCGCCCTCTGCGTCTTGGTCATCCGCCAACTCTCGCCGGTTGAGCCGCGCGCCAACGCATACACTTGGTCAGTTGATGCTCCCGCAGACTTGTCTTGGAAGGGCGGGCGATACTTGCACTTGGAAGCATCACGAGTCGCCCAAACCAGATAGTTGGAGGAGGCGGCGAGGAGTTCGCTCGCCCGCCCCGTTGTTGTCTTAAATGCAATCTGAGAGACGACGTTTTGCTCTCCAAACACTTCTTCCATCACCGCCCTGACGCGATGGACGTTCTCATCGCCAATCTGCACGAAGATGGAGCCGGAGTCGGTGAGGAGATCGCGGAAGACGGTGAGCCGGTCGCGCAGGTAGGTGAGGTAGCTGTGGATGCCGTCCCGCCAGGTGTCGCGGAACGCCTTGACCTGCTCGGGCTCGCGGGTGATGTGATCGGCCTTGCCATCCTTCACGTCACGGCTGGTGGTGGACCACTGAAAGTTGCTGTTGAACTTGATGCCGTAAGGCGGGTCGAAGTAGATGCACTGCACCTTGCCGCGCAAGCCTTCTCGCTCGGCGAGAGACGCCATCACCGGTAGTGAGTCGCCGAGGATCATGCGGTTCGACCAGTTCTGATCGTGCCGGTAGAACTCGGTCTTGTCCGCGCCTTCGGGCACGCCATTGAAGTCGGCGAAGAGGTCGTGTTGGGTGAGTTCCTCGCTGCCCTCCGCCTTCTGTTTCTCCGCCTCTTGTGAACGACGCACGAGATCGTCGATCAGCACCTTGGGGTGCACCTTTTCCTGGATGAACAACGGAGGAGCCGGAACGACGAGGTCGGACCAGTCTTGCTCGTCCTTGCCGCGCCAGACCAGCTGTGGATCGAGGTCGCGGTTGCGACGCTCGTACGCGACTTGAATCAGCGCCTGATCCGGCTTGCCCATCACCGATTGGTACTCGGCAGTGGGGATGTTGGTGCGAGTTGCTTCGGCGTGAGTGATCGCTTCGACTTGCTTGCGGGCGCCGGCCCTCTTCGTCGACTTGCGTTTCTTCTTGGCAGCCATGGTCAGTGTCTCGTCAGTCGATCGTCGAAGGAGCGGGATGTGCGGCAGCCTGGATCGCTTCCGCGATGAGTGCCCCGAAGCTGTTCTCGATGTCCATGAAGTCCGTGAACTCTGCGAAGGCCCAGCGGCCGAAGCTCTTCGAGTTGTTCACGCCAGGTACCCAGTAGGCATCCATCGTGAGCTTCTTGTCCTTGGCGTCCTCGCCGCGGTAACCCTTGATCTCAACGACGAGCTGCAACAGGTCGGGCTGGTCGTCGATTGGCGGGCGGCCGTCGTCGATCAACACGATGAAGTCCGGGCGGTACTTGCGCGCCACGGAGCCGTAGCGGTACGGCACATCGAAGCCGAGGTTGTGGTTCTTGACGTAGGCGCGCACCTTGGGGTGTTGCTCGACGACGCGACAGAACTCGGCTTCCCAGTCGCTGTCGGTGACGGCCCAGTTGATGTGGCAGCGGGTCGGGGAGGTCTGCCAGCGGGTTTGCTTCGACGTGTTGAAGTTGACGTGCAGAGTCGAACCGACCGGATTGTAGGGATCGAGGATCGCCTTGATCGGTCGCGTGCCGACGTGGCTGAGGACGATGCCCGCGGTGATGCGCTCGCAGGCCATCATGGCGAGCTCCTTGTACATGAGCTGCGCGGGGTAGGTGCCGCCTTTGCAGACCAGGTACTCGTCGAGCCAGCGGCGAGCGATGCTCTTCAGCGGACCGAACAGATGGTTCTTGGGCTCGCCGCCGTCGGGCCGCCAAGTCACCAGGAGGTGCTTGGTCAGATGGAACAGGAGCGTCGAGGTTCGAAGGTCACCCGTGTGGATCAGGTTGAGCGTGACACCTTCGCCGATGATTCCCTGGTTGTCGGTTCGAGTCGGGCCGACCAGGTCCGGAGTGAGTTCGAGTTTCGAGTCCTCCGTGAAGGTCGCGGTGATTCGATCTTCGGGAAGCTCGACTCGGTAGCCCTCGACGCGGGGGAAGCGGATCTCGAGTGCGTCGCGTTCGGGTGAGACGGCTTTCACTTGAACCGTCTCGCGCGGCGGTTGAGGTGGCGCGATGACCGGCTTCGCGGTGAAGTCGAACGGGATGCCGAGGACGTCGGCGTACTCCACGTTGAAGATGCCGTCTTCATTCAGGTCGTAGGACTGGCGGCGAAGTGCGCGGCCGATGACCTGCTCGCAGAGGAGTTGAGTGCCGAAGGCGCGCACGCCGAGCACGTGGGTCACGGTGTTCGCGTCCCAACCTTCGGTGAGCATAGAGACGGAGACGACGCAGCGAATCTGACCGCCGAGACGACCCTGCTTGCCGACGGTGTTCATGACTTCGCGCAGCAGGTCGGAGTCCGACAAGCTGTCTGCTTGTCGGCGGTCCCCGGTGCGTTCAATGATCTCAGCGCGGAAGCGCTCGATCTCGTCGGCAGCCATCTTGCGGAAGTTGTCGTCGAGCGCTTCGCCGGACTCGAGCTGCTCGCTGTCGATCAACAGCGTGTTCGGTCGCGCGAGCGGGTTGCCGTGCTCGTCGTAGTTGCGGAAGAGCTCGAACGCGCCCAGGTGTGGCGGCGGCGTCACGCCGTCGCCCCCTTCCGGATACTCGAAGCCTGCGATGTAGTCGTAGACGAGCTTGGAGCTGGCGGTGTTGTTGCAGACGACGATGAAGCAGGGCGGCGACTCAATGCCTTCCTTCTGCCACAGGTCGAACGTGAGCTTGTAGTGGCCATAGAGCGCTTCGAGCGCAGTCTGCAGCTCCACAGGAAGGCTGAGCGGGTCGAGCGCCTTGCCCTTACCGCGCCCCTTCTTCGGCATCTTCTTGCCGATGTGTTCCCAGAGGTTGCGGAACTTGGGCATGTCTCCGCCGGGGATGTTGTCACTGACAGGGACGCGGGGCAGCTTGACGATGCCGCACTCGATCGCGTCCATCAGCGAGAAGTCGCTCATCGTCCAGGGGAACAGCGTGCCTTCGACGTAGCCGGAGCCGCGCAGGAAGAAGGGCGTCGCGGAGAGGTCGACGATGCGGTTGATGCCGAGCCTGCGCTGGATCGTCTCGAGACCCGAGATCCACATGCGCGCCGCCTCTTGGTTCTTCGCCGCCTCTCTCTTGTCGTCACCTTTGAGCTCGTCGACTTCGGAGCTTCCAGGCTTCTCCCGGTAGCAGTGGTGCGCCTCGTCATTGATCACCATGACGTTCTTCATGCCCATCAAGTCGGGCATCACGCGCTGGATCATCTGGCCTTCGGTCTCGAGCGTAGAGAGTTCGGGGCCGCGGCCTTGCAGGAGCGAGCGACCGCCCTTCGAGAGCGAGAGAGTCTCGCGCAGCTTGAAGGCGTGGTAGTTCGTGATGACGATCTTCGAGCGGCCTAGATCGTCGTGCATGTCGCTGGGGATCAGTTCGCGACTGCGGTAGTAGGCATCCGGGTCGTTGGGCTGCAGGACGCGCAGGCGATCCTTGATCGTGATACCCGGAGCGACGATGAGGAAGCCACGTGTGAACTTCTTGCTGTTGGGGCGGCGGACAGCGTTCACCGTCTGCCAGGCGATGAGCATCGCCATCACGGTGGTCTTGCCGGCACCCGTCGCGAGCTTGAGCGCGAGACGCGGCAAGCCGGGGTTTGCCGACTCGTTCGCGTCGTCCAGCTGAGTCAGGAAACGCTTACCGTCCTTGCCGATCTTGGGCGCGACTTCGGTCAGCCAGACGGCGGCTTCGACCGCCTCAACTTGGCAGAAGAAGGGGCGGATGCCCTGGAAGTCGTGGTGACGCCAGTGCTTGAGCAGGCGAGCCGTTTCAGGGGTCACGTGCCACTGCGTCTCGTCGGTGAGGGCGCGCCACTTGTCGACTTGGCGACGTAGCTCGTTGATGACCGGCGTGGGGTCGTACTGCTGGTCGTACGTGGAGAGCCCTTCAGCTCCCTCGTGAATCAGCATGCCTTGCTCTACCGCCCCCTTCCGCCGCTTGGGCTTAGGGATCGGCGAGATGAACTTGGCGCCACGGCGCTCGTCGACGATTTGGGTCGTCGGCTGACCAGCATCGTCCAACTCCCAGTGCCGCGCGGGGAAGCCGTACGGCGAGTTGAGAATCGGTTGTGAGAAGAATTGGTCGCTCATGGCCCTCCAGCCGTGTGCATCACCATGGGCGGATCCCCCACCGGTCCCTCAGCCACGCGAATGCGAGCGCGCGTTGGACCCAGGACGGGAACTCATGCGCCACCCTTCTGCGGGCGACGCAGGACCGACAATACTCCGGAGAGAAGGGCGATTCGAGGCGGAAGTTCGGGGCGTTGAGTCCTTCAGCGCGCCGCTCTGTTCACGGAGTCAGCGGCACAGACTCCACTCCGAGTGTCAGTGCGTCACGCAGTGGTCCGACTTGCAGGATTCGAAGCTGCGACAGTCGGTCTGGGAAACCGGTGCTCTTTCCCCTCTCAGGGGCTCGGAGGCTTCCCTCCCGTAGTGCGCCTTCGGCCAGGCGAGTGTCACTTTGGCTGGTTCTTGAGGCGGCGGGGTCTTCGAGACGCGCCTTTTCCCCTTCGAAGCCGGGGGCCAGCGTACGGCGTCAGATTGAGCCCGAGCCTGGCGTAACTTGCGCGCGCAGCTGACGGCAAGATCTTGGAGCGCAGGTCAACGATCTTGGCCCCGCAGCAATCGACAATCTTGACGCCGCTTCCACAAGGACACTCCCAATGCCTCTTGAGTTTCATCTTCCCGAGAATGTGAAGGAACCGGCATGCGGTGAGGTTGTCGTCGATACCGACAAGCCACCGGTAGTACTCGAGAATTCCAAGCTCCCCGTGATCCCACTCGCCGAGTGGCCATTCGCCGTACTCCTCCCAGTAGCTCTGACTCAAGAAGTAGTTATGAACCGGACCCCGTAAGTAGTCGAGGACCGTCGAACCCTCCGGGAAGCACCGCCATCGATCGTCCGGGAAGATCACGCAGGCCTTACCGTCCGGCTCTACGTGGCGGTCGGCGTTCCATGGGATGCGCCCGTAGACTTCGCGGACGACAGGCAGCTCCCTCGGGAAGGCCTTCGGGAGCAAGACGGAGACCTCGAAGCAGTCGAGTTCCTCGCCCTGGGCACCTCGAACTGGAAAGGCCCCAACGATACCCACGAGGCCAAGGGCGTTCACGAAAGCGTGAAGAGTCGGATAGTGTTCCAGCAGATCGCGCTGGATCTCCTCGAGCTGACCCGCTGCGTCGAACTCTCTCCTCATCGACCAAAACTGTACGGTCTCGTCGGCGTCTCGACGCTGGCCACGGCAACCTTCAGCGCTGCGCCACGGCCAACCCTCTCGCCGCCATCACCTTGGTCAATCTCACCGTAAACGGCTTCCCATCCGTTGTTCTCGATCTGCCGCAGAGTTGTGCCAGCCGCGCTTGAGAGAAGGTGCCTGCACTCGTCGAGAAGCCCTCTCAGGTCGTTGTTCGAGTTCGCCGGGTCCTCGACCGTCAGCGAATCGGCCTTGTCCCGAAGCTCCGTCCAGAGATACTCGAGCTGCACGGCCAGGCCGGACGGCTTCTTTGCCTTGAGCAGCTTCACGACGAGGAGCTCAAGAACAAAAGTCTTCACGGTCCCGAGCCCGTTGCGGACTTTCCAGAGTTTCATGAGCCTGATCGCGTCCTCGGCGCCGCTGCCCTTGATGTGGTCGACATGAGTCTGGAGGTTTGTCTTCAGACGCTCCTTGTCCGGTGTGGTGCGATGCAGGAACACGTCGGACTTGGTCTCGTCCGTAAACCGCCCCGGAACGACGTCGATATGGAGGTCAGTACTCCAGTTCTCGGGGTCACGCACGCGGAGCGCTGAAGCCTTGCGCTGGACCTGGTAGCCCTCGATGAGCGCCTTCTCGACGTTGTCGTAGAACTCCTTGAGGTTCGCGCCAGCTTCGCTCTCACCTTTAGGGAAGTAGCACGTCATGTCGCCATCGTACGAGTCGCGGATCATTGTGCCCTTGGCCATCGAGCCAGCCCACATGATGGAGGGACTCGACTTCGAGAAGTACGAGCGGAGCTTCTTGTCGATGTCCTGCCGGCGAGCGCGGAGGTCTTTCAACTCTTGGTCCTCACCGTCAAAAGTCTGATAGTCGAGGATCTTGTTCAGGTATTCGTTGGGTTTCACGTGATCTCCAGGGTTGGAACGAAACCGCCGGCACGCTTGTCGCGATCATAGACAACCAGCGAAGGGTCGACTTTCGGCAGGCGCCATAGCCCAAGCCCGATCGCCACGGGTGCCGGAACGGCGGGAAACAGGTAGATTCGAGACGCGGACGGGTGCGCCTCGCGGATTGTGGCCAGTGCCCGGATGTACTCGCGCGCGAAGCGGTCGAGATCACCGCGGGTGTTCAAGATGAGCGGGTGAGGGTCTTGGCCGTCGAGCGTGAGCTCGTACACCGACGCGCCGTTCAGGACCACGTCCTGCGGAATCGACTCCACACCGTTCCTGCCGCTCAAGTTCACTAAGAGCGCTGGATCCCCGCCAGACTCGTGCATCGAGTGCCGACGTGTCAGGAAGCGGACGTCGCCTTCCCCTTCCTTCCACGTCCAGTCCTTGGGATTCCGATGAAGCTGGAAGAGATCCACGTCCAACTTGTCGTTGAGCCGTGCGCCTAGGTGGACGAGCAACGGAATCGGACCGATGCCGAACACTGACACTCGAAGGATCTTTCCGACCTCAGCTTGAACTCTGAGGAATTGTTGGACCTTCGCGTCGATCGCGCGCACAGCCACAGCCCAGAACTCGGCATCCGGGGAGTCAGGAATCCCCGTCAGGTCGATCACGACCCGCTGCCGCCGCTTCACGTAGCTCGGTGCCGCGGCGGACTGCATCTCCTCGTCCGAGACGTCAACAGGCCGACCAGCAACCAGTCCTTTCACCACAAGAGGAACTGTGTCGCGGTTCTTTGCGATCTCGGTTAGCGACCGAACACGCTCTTCGTGATCGGCCTTGGTGCGCCGCAGGACATCGACGGGATACTTCTCTGGAGCCACAGCGTCGATCTGATGGTGGCACTGAGGGCAGAGGAGAATGAGGTTGCCGACTTCACTGATTTCTGTTGCAGCAGGGCGTCCGGGTGCTGCCCCTCGGGCAGCCTTCTCTTTGAAACCCCAGATGTGCGCTTGCTCGCCGAAGTTCCCCGGGGTTTCGGTGGGGTCGTGCTCGAGCAAGTACTCGTTGCATCCGTCGAACTCGCACCGCCCTCCAGCGCGGACATAGAGGAAGAGGGTCGTCCTGGGACTCGGCTTTCGCTTTGGCTTCTTGAGTGGTGAGGCTTTGATACTCATCTGGTGTTCTGGCTAGACGGCAGGGCGCGGGGCTCGTAAGATCGAACAAGACGATTTCGTCTACGTGCGCCCCAAAAAAGGGGTGCGCGGTGCGTGACGCCAACGTCTCCCCTGACTATACGAGTTCGTCTACCCATGTCGATCGAAAACAGCCGATTCCCTGACCGCCTTCGAGCCGCTAGGGAGCTCCGAGAGCTCAGCCAGGGTGATCTAGCGAGCCGGACCGGACTCCAGCCCTCCGCCGTCTCGCACTTTGAGAACGGACGCAGATCACCATCGTTTGAGAACCTGAAGCGACTGGCCGACGCCCTGCACGTTACAACGGACTTCCTGCTCGGGCGATCCGATGACCCCAAGATCGCCGGCACCGTCGCCAACCAGATGTTCCGTGATGCGGACAAGCTCTCGTCTCAGGACTTCGAAGCCGCCGCGGCGATGATCGAGGCCCTCGCGAAGAAGCGCAAGGACCGCGAAGAGGGCTCCTGAGGCGTGAACGCGAAGCTCAGACGGCAAGCGGCGGCGCGTCGGGCCGAGGAAGTCATCGAAGAATCTGGGGTAGTGGCTCTGCCTGTTGACCCGCTCGCTATCGCGGAGGCTCAAGGCATCCTGGTTCATGACAAGGCCGCCCTGGATGGCGTATCGGGGTTCCTAATGAAACGGGGCGATGACTTCGGGATTTGCGTCGCGACGCACATCAAGAACGAAGGCTTTAGGAGGTTCAGCGTGTCGCATGAGCTTGGTCACTACTTCTTGGATGGCCATCCGGAACATCTCTTCCGAATGGGTGACGGCGCCCACGCGTCCCAAAGCGGGTTCACATCCGGCGATCCGTTCGAACTGGATGCCGACGAGTTCGCCGCCAATCTTCTGATGCCCAAGATGCTATTCGGGCGAGCCCTGCGAGAAGCAGGTCGCGGCTTCAAGGCCATCCAACATCTGGCGGATCTCTGCAAGACGTCGATCACCTCGACGGCCATCCGGTACGCGATGCGGGCCGATGAGTCCGTCGCGGTCATCGTGAGTTCAGGTGCACATATCGAGTACTGCTTCATGTCCGACCGACTCAAGTCCCTCCCCAAGATCGAGTGGCCTCGTCGTGGTCAAGGACTGCCGAGGATGAGCCATACGGCGAGATTCAACGCTGTCCCGGAGAGGGTTGCCCGAGGAGAGTGCCTCGAAGCGACCGCGATGCTGGACGAGTGGATCGACGGGGCGCCAGAAGTCGAAGTCTGTGAGGACATCGTCGGACTGGGATCCTACGGTCGAACTCTCACGGTGCTGCACACCGACGAAGCCGTCGATCTGGATGACGATGATGACTGAGTCAATCGCACTCGCGGTTCGACTGCGGATTGCCTCTGTCTAGCCCCGGGCAACAAGCTCACTGAGCGAGCCGGCCCATGAGGCGCCGACTCGATGCAACGCCTTGATGCGAGATGGATCTGCTTCCCAGGGCTCGAGGTTGCTCGACCACTGAAAGCGGTACTCCCAGAGGCCGGTGGCGGAGAACAGACAGGCGGCGATCACGTCGAACTGGTCGAAGGTGTACTTGCGTCCTGAGCCGGAGTCCCGCGTCTTCTGGATTTCGACCTTGTAGTCGCCGTTCTTGTACGGGGTCTTCGATGCCGTCTTGCACTCGATCAGCAGGACTCTGCCGTCAGACAGGACGACGCGGAAGTCCGGTTGACCATCGGCGTCCATCGCCTCGACTGACGCGACGGCGGGGTCATCTTGGAGAACTCGTTCGAGGTGATGCTCTGCAACACCACCGCGGACCGCGACGCCGAGTCGGAAGTTGCAGCCGATGATGTCCAGGATCGTGTCCGAGCTGACGCCGAAGAGCTGCTCCAGTTGATGTGCGCCGGTTCGCTCCTCGCAGTACTCCTCCGCGAGTCGGTATCGCAATCCGGGTGAAAGACCGAGCGCCGACGCTTGGGCTTCGAACCGCGCGTAGTCGAGGATGCGATTCGGGCGGAAACCCACGACGGTCTCCAAGCCTTCCCAGCTCGGTCGCCGTTTTCCTCCAGCCTTCTTTCGTTCCCAGACTGCCCAACCGTGGTTTGCGGCCTGAGCGACGTGGCGATCTGAGTAGTAGACCGAGATGCCCATCGGCAAGTCCTCGTAGAGCAGCGGGTCGAGCCCTACGACGAACTGCTCCTCGGGATCGACCGCCAGGACGAGAGTGACATCGACTCCGGCGCAGTCACGAGCGAGTGGATTCGATTCGTCTCGCTCGCGGACGGGGTCACCGAAACGAATCTGAGCTCGACGTTCTCCAGCCGGCCGGTTCTTCGTTTTCCGCTTGGTCGTCGTGAACGGGTACACGAGCAGTCCATAGCGTCGCCCAGCTTGATCCTCGGCGCCGATGTACATCGGAGCGACGAGAGCTTCGGGGAAGGAGCAGAAGACCACTCGTGCTCCACTGGCCTCGACGCCCTTCTTGAGTACATCGATGACCGCGGCTCTATCGGACTTGACCGGATAGAGCCGCGGGACATACAAGCGACCGGCGAGGGAGGGCTGCATTCGCACAGTATCGGTTACGACTAGACTTGCATCGACTTGCGACGCTGTGCCGACGGCCCCAGCCCCGTCCCGCCGTGCGGGGCATAGACCTTGATCTCCTTGCGCAGCGGTACCGGAATCGTCTTCGTCGGTTGTTCGCGTTGCGGGATCGGATCGCGCTGATCAGGCAGCAACCTCGGGCGACGGCGCACACGGTGCCCGAAGAACTGGCGCCGGATCTCCAGCCCGAGCAGTTCGACGAGAGCGGACGGCACTGCATTGCCGAGCTGCTTGTGGGCCGATCGGTTGCTGCCCACGATCTCGTAGTCGGCTGGGAAGGTCTGGAGCGCGCACAGTTCTGCGGCGGACAGCCGGCGACTCTTCCAATGGAATGGTCCGATTGCAGGGCCGGGCTGCGCCGTCAAGGTCCACGAAGGTCGACTCTTCTCGAGCTTCAACAGCATCGACCAGAAGCGGGTGCGCCAGCCGAACAGCTTGCGCTGCTTGCCCAGCTTGTCTGCGTGGAACAGGTAGTTGCACCCTTCCGGGATGGTCGGAAGCAGACCGGCGTACTTTCCGCGCACGCGGAGGTCGTCGTCATCGTCGAGCGCCGGATCGTCGAGATGCCCGATGGCATCCCAAGCAGTGGCGTAGGGTTCCAGCCCGTCCACCGACTCCCGGATGGGATCGTGCGGCCGAGGAGCGGTCATGTCGACGGGCGGCGGCTTAACGTGAGTCGGCTCGGGGAACTCGAATTCCATTCCTTCGCGGTGACCGATGACGAACACGCGCTCGCGAATCTGCGGCACACCGTACTCGGCAGCGTTCAGCCGAGCTGCTGTGAAGGAGTAGGAGGTTCCCGCACGGCGGTTGATCTTGCGGATGCGATCGCGCAGGAAGGAGAGCCCCTCGCTCTTGTTGTTGAACGCAAGCCCGGGGACGTTCTCGAGCAAGAAGACGGTCGGCCTCGCCAACTCCAGAGTTCGGAGGTAGGACTCCAGCGTGTCCGCGCGCGGATCATCGAGCCTCGCCGAGTCACCGCTGTGCCAATAGCCCGACTTGCTGAACGGTTGGCAGGGCGGGCCGCCGACGAGGAGGTCGGGATCCGGTCCCGCTGTCTCGACGACTTCTTCGGGCGTGATCTCGGCAAAGTTCCGAGGCCCTTTGGGTGAGAGCTTCGCATGGACGACCGGCCACCTGAGCCGATTGTGTCGCAGCGTTGCGACGGCTTCCTTGTCCATCTCCACGCAGACGCGCGGTTCGAATCCGGCCGCTTCGAGACCGAGGTCGAGGCCTCCGGCACCGGTGAATAGGCTGATGACGCTGGGCTTCATTTTGGGGGCAGACCACCTTGAAGGTCGTGTGGTTGGTGGAGGTCTGCGAGCATCGCCGCACCCTAACAAAGGCCAAACCTGCATGGCCAGCTCTGGCGCCCCACGATCCTAAGATCGGGAAGATACGGGATCTGGGTGTCGGAGCGAAGCGTCGTCAGGACGCGGGTTTCCTCCGGGGGGCGGCGCGGTGCTCCTTCGCTTTCGCGCTCCAAGCACCTCGCTCCGTAGTCCGCCAGCAGATGACTGTGGCCCCAGTTCCGCTCTTTCTCGCAGCCAGAGCACTCTTCGCGGCAGCTCTGCGCCCGGGAGTCCCGCCCCCTGGCTGAGCGCCACATGCGTCGGCGAACCTACCGCAAGAACACCTTGCGCCCATGCCACTCCAACACCTCCCTCGACGGTCGCTGCGCGCTGTCCGGCATCACCATCAACGGCTGGTCATCGAACGGATAGTACCGATGCCCGTTCTCCCACTCGTCGCGCAGTCGCCCGCTGATCTTGACGCGGTAGTCCGGCGTGACCGTCGCGTAGCCCTCGTCGAAGAGGGCGTGGAACTCCTTGGTCAGGAGCAAGCCGTTCTGCACGTGGTTGGAGCGCGGGCCCAGGTAAGGCTGGATGTGCGCGGCGTCGAGGACGATCTCGGTGTGCTCGCCGGTGATGGCGCAGCGGCGCGAGTAGGTTTCGAGGAGGCGTGAGCGGAAGGTTCCTTGTCCGCGCCGGACGGCTTGCGTGGCGGTGACGCGCTCGCGTTCGTCCATCTCGACGAGTTCGAAGGGTTCGTCCGCGAGATCCTCGGGCGCGAAGAGGGAGTCGTATTGGATCTCTCCGAGGAGGTTCGAAGCCCGGATGGCGTCGCGTTCGGCTTTGCCTTGCACGATGTTCGGCGCCCAACCTTGCTCCTTGCCCCACGGGATCCAGCGGTCCTCGGGCCAGAACATGCAGTCGCGGAGGACGGTGCAACCCAGTGGAGCCCACCCGCCGGGATGATCTTGCGCCGGGTCCAGGCCCCGGTAGCGGCCGATGCGCCGCACGAAGGATTCCCGAGTCGGATCGCCATTCCCCGTGCCGAAGAACTCCCAAGCCTGACCGATGCGCAGCGCGACGAAGTTCGCGTAAAAGCCATAGCCGGCGATCGCGTAGCGCGGCTTCTTGAGGCGGAAGAAGACCGGCGTGCCGGGTGTGAGCTTCGCCATCGGGCGCTTCGCCTTCGGTTGCCAGAAGTTCGCCTCGTCGATCGGACCCGGGGCATCGGGTCGTGACGAAAAGAATTGGAACCAGTTCCAGTCGGTGAGGGCGATGAAGGGGTGCATGGGCGAGCTGGGACCACGCTAGCCCGGATTATTCACAAGTAGCGGTGTCGCGGGGCGCGTTCCGTGCCGATGGAGTAGTAAGTAGCACCAAACCATCGACAACAAAAACGCGACACCCGCATGCGCAACTCTACCGCTCCCGCC